>ERZ773359.759-NODE-759-length-46393-cov-5.843951_pt1 | contig 46393 bp, 39 predicted proteins | sample MGYA00374955_ERZ773359 | MGnify/ENA primary metagenome ERZ773359 (study PRJEB29098, sample SAMN04486028) | biogas fermenter metagenome | study: EMG produced TPA metagenomics assembly of the Biogas fermentation microbial communities from Germany - Plant 4 DNA1...
CATATTCAACGTGGGATGTTGAAATTGTAATTCCTCTTTCTCTTTCTTCAGGAGCCTTGTCTATGTTGTCATAGCTTATAGCTGATCCTGTTCCGAATCTTTTGTTCAAAATAAGTGTAATAGCCGCTGTTAATGTAGTCTTACCATGGTCAACGTGACCTATCGTACCTATATTAACATGAGGTTTAGTTCTTTCAAATTTTGCTTTTGCCATCTTTACTCCTCCCGGATTTTATTTATATGTTCTTATGTATTGGAGCTTACGAGCAGACTCGAACTGCCGACCTCTTCCTTACCAAGGAAGTGCTCTACCTCCTGAGCTACGTAAGCATACGTCAAAACCCCTGTTGTTACAAATTTTATTATACCAATAACCAAAAAATAAATCAATAGTATTTTATTCTGTATTTTTCAAAATTTTTTTAAAGCATTTTAAACTAAAGATATTTGCTTTTTTCTTTACCCTTTGTAAGGCATTGTCGATTGATTTTAAATCCTTATTAAGGGCTTCAGCAATTTCCTTATAGGACTTTCCTTCGCAGTACTTACTTATTACGGTCTTTTCATATTCGCTTAAATGGAAACATTTAAACTTGTTAAAAATATCTTTTTCTTCCTTAACTAACAATATATCTTCAGGAGTTAAGGAATCGTCACTTATTTGTTCCAGCAACATTTCTTCCTCATCATCAGAGTTATTGGCAAGGGATTCTATACACATGTTATATTTTCTCAGCGCTGAGATTATTTGTCTTTTAATGCATAATTCAGCATATCTTTTAAAACTTTTCCCATACCTTGGGTCATAACTTCTTATTGCCTTAAATAAACCAATCATTGATTCTTGTAAAAGATCATCTTTTACACATCCCATAATATAAAAAGAACTAATTATTTTTGTTACTGTGCAATAATACCTTTTTACCAAGCATTTTTCTGCTTGTTCATTTCCATCGTGAATTTTTTCTATAAGCTCATTATCCGAACACATGTCATACTTACTATCATATACGATTTTATGATACAACAAAAGAGAACTATTCATAACTCCCCCAAATTCATGTGTTATAGTAATGTCAAGCCTACTAGGTTTTTCTTCGAATTTCTTCTAACTTGTTTAATACTTCCTTGTCCAACACCTGGTCAATATAAGTACCTTTTTGCTTCGTTTTGTCGGTTTTTGTTCGAATATCCATTTTAGTATTTTCTAATTCCAAAATCAGTTCTCGGGCAGTAATACGGACTCCTCCTCTGGCTAAAACAATTTGCTGTATTGCTCTGTCGGAAGTGGCAACCATCACCCTCTCATACCTGCCTATTTTATCTAACTGTTTTTCTATATAGCTGTCTGCTGTTTCATTGGCCTTAGTGTAAACAACTTCCACCCCAGATATCATTTCTTTCTTTTCCTGGCTTCCTTTTACCAAGTGAGCATCAAATACCAAGATTACCTTTATCCCCTTGTAAGCTTGGTATTCAACCAGCAACTCAATAAGTTTGTTCCTGCTGTTTTCTATGTTGCCGCCTACATCCCTGTAATACTGCCACTGATTAATAACATTGTATCCATCTATAAAAAGATATTCTTTTTTAGTTCTAGCCATTATAGTACCTTTGCTTCATTATTTCGTAAATAATAATGGCAGCAGCATTGGAAGCATTTAGGGAATTTATATTGCCCTTCATAGGAACTTTAACCAGTATATCGCAATTTTCTTTAACTAATCTACTTATGCCAGAACCTTCACTTCCTATAACCAAGGCTACAGGAGTAGTATATGTCTCCTCATAAATATATTTTTCGCCATCCATATCTGCCCCAAATACCCAAAAACCCATTTCCTTTAACTCTTTCAAGGTATCACTAATATTAGTGACTCTGCAAACAGGAAGATATTCAATTGCACCAGCAGAAGATTTTGCAGCCACTGCATTTATTTGAGCAGCTCTTCTTTTAGGAATTATAACTCCATGAGCACCCAAACACTCTGCAGACCGAATTATAGAGCCTAAATTATGAACATCTGTTATCCCGTCTAAAACTACAACAAAAGGTTTTTCGCCCTTCTTAGCTGCATAGTCTAAAATATCATTAATTTCCTTATAATTATATTCCACGGCTTCAGCTATAACCCCTTGATGTCTTTTATTTTCACTCCGTCTGTCCAAGTAAGCCCTATCCACATTTTTAACAGGTACATTCTTTTCCTTTGCAAGCTCTATAATTTTATTTAATGAACTATTTGCTGCATCCCTGCTTATTAATATACTATTAATCAGGGTATTGCTTTTTAAAGCTTCCATAACAGGGTTTTTACCTTCTATCAGTCGCAATTCTTATCATCCTTTTCATCTATAATTTCAATAACCTTTTTAAATATATACAATAATCTATCAATTTTATTATTTAGAAACAAGTATCCCATTAATGCTTCAAAACCTGTTGCATAACGGTAATTCATGAAATCAACATTTTTAGGAGATGAAGTTACCTTGGCATTTCTTCCCCTCTTTACTATTTTTATTTCCTCTTCCGTAAGTTCATCCTTCAATTTATTTATAATGTAGGCTTGGGCATTTGCCTTAACAAATTTAACGGCTAACTTGTGCATTTTGTTTACACTAAAGTCATGATTATTTAATACATAACTTCTGACCAACAGTTCATAAACAGCATCACCTGCATATGCTAACTGTGCAGGTGAATACATAGTTCTAGTGTCTATTTTGTTGTTTATTTTATATAAAATATCTTTCTCTGAAATTAATTTATTTTCTTCCAATTTACACCCTGTCTCGTATCTTCCAACATTATTCCTTTTTCTAAAAGTTCTGCCCTAATTTTATCCGCTAAATCATAATTTTTATTCTTTTTTGCTTCCTGCCTTTTAGCAATCATATCCTCAATATATCTTACTATATCTTCATCTAGCTGGTCTTCTTCATCTTTTAATAAATCCAAGGATAAAACTTTCTCAAAATCTTCAATAAGGCTTAATTTCTCATTATTATTTAAATCCTCAGCCTTTATTACTTCATAAAGTACTGTAATTGCATTTGCCGTATTAAGGTCGTCAGCTAAGCAAGCCCTATAATCATTCTTATATTTCTCATAGGCATCACTGTTTTCTCCAACCTCACCCTCAGCATTGTCTTTTAGATATTTAACCCTGCTCTTAAGCTTATTATATGCATTTTCAGCTGAAGTTAAAGAATCAAAAGAAAATGCCAACTGTTTTCTGTAATGAGAATTTAACACAAAGTACCTGTATGATAAGGGATTGTAGCCTTTTTTCTCCAAGAGGGAAAGAGTGAGAAACTCACCTTTTGATTTACTCATTTTTCCTTCATTGTCAATAAGGAATTCACCGTGCCACCAATACTTAACCCAATCTTTTCCTGTATAGCTTTCAGTTTGGGCAATTTCATTAGTATGGTGTACTGGAATATGGTCTACTCCTCCACAATGAATGTCAATTTGTTCCCCAAGGTTTTTCAAACTAATGACAGAACATTCAATATGCCATCCCGGATAACCAATTCCCCAGGGAGAATCCCACTTCATTGCCTGATTGTCAAATTTTGATTTAGTAAACCATAGAACGAAATCCTGGGGATTTTTCTTATGAACATCCACTTCCACATCTTCCCTGGACGCTATTTTTAAACTGTCTAAATCCATTCCAGAAAGTTTCGTATAATCTTCAAACTTAGTTATATCAAAATATACATTACCATTGGCAAAGTAGGTGTATCCCTTTTCCGTCAATCCCTGTATAAACTCAATATATTCCTCTATATAATCTGTAGCCTTCGCCACGATCTCTGGTTTTTTAATATTTAATTTTTCTATATCCCTAAAAAAGGCATCAGTATAATATGCAGCTATTTCCCAGACTGTCTTGTTTTCCCTCTTAGCACCCTTGAGCATTTTATCTTCGCCTTCATCGGCATCGGATTCCAAATGCCCTACGTCGGTAATATTCATAACTCTTTTTACATTGTAGCCTAAATATAGTAATGTTTTTTCTAAAATATCCTCATGGATATACATTCTTAAATTTCCCAAATGAGCATAATTATATACCGTAGGACCACAAGTATACATTTTTACTAATTTTTCATCTCTGGGCCTGAAATCTTCGATTTTTCTAGTTAATGTATTGTAAATTTTCAAACAAATCGCTCCTCTCACTATGCCTCATATTATATAATACCTCTGTTTCAGTATCAAGTAGTTTATAAAAACAGTTCCGCAAATATTTCAACTATCAGGTTGTCCTTCACTGCCAAAGACAATATTCTGTTATGCTTCATAAATTCTGGCACATTCTTAATATATGCAGTAGGGTTTGCCCTAAACTTGTCAATAGTCAATTGAACGAAATCCTCTGCCTTATAAATTTTAAACCTTTCAATACCGTATTTCTCTGCAATCCTTTCGAAAAATCTGATGCATATATCCTGATAGTCATTTCTCCCCCTCATGTCCAAAATACTTTCTAATCTTGGAAGAAGTTTTTCAAAAAACATTCTGTCTTCAGTTACTCTTTCATAACCTAGTATATTACCTATGTTTATTAATTTCTCTTTATTACTGTGGAAAAATTTAACCAGTATATCCATGAAGTTTTCTTCAAAAGGAATGCAATAATACTTATAGCCTTTAAGTTTCTTAAAGACTTTCATGGTGTCGTAATAACCCAATTTTATAAGATTTTCCGCTCTTTCCCGGTTAAAGTCCAAAGCCTCCAATACTCCACCCAAACTTTCAATAGGCTGAATATAGATAATCCTTAAGTCCTTGCCTTTAATCCTTCTTACTATACCCATTGCCCTTGTTCGTACCGCAATAATGTCCTTGTATCCCTTATTAGCAAGCATATCAATAGGAAGGTTGTTATAAAACCCTCCATCAAGATACTTCTTCCCATCCACTTCTTCAATTCTGAAGGCTGGAAGATTGGCACTGGCAATTAAAAAGTCTATTAGTTTTCCTTTTGGAATATCCTCTTTATAGAGCTCCATAGGTTTTTTGTCGGTTAAGTTTACTGTAACAATACCTAAATCAATGTCAGAACTGCGAATTTTATCTTCATCTATATAGGTGTCAAAAAGTTCCCTTACTTTTGAAGTATCAAGCCCCCGATTTGCTAGTATTTCTTTAGACTGGTGTAATAGATATGAGAAATTTATTTCATGGAGATTTAAATTAATATCAAACAAATCGTAGGAATTAATGCTGTACCATACCTTTTCCAACAGTTCATAATCCCCTTGAACCATCATGGCTCCGTTAATGGCACCTATTGAAGAGCCAGCAATTCCTCCGATTTCAATATTTAATTCCCTTAATGCCTTGTATGCACCCACATGGTATGCACCTCTGGCGCCTCCACCTTCTAATACTAATCCATACATATTATCACCTATTCAACTGATAATAATTTTACGGAACTTACCCCATAAATTTTTTTCATCTCCGCTATAATTTCGTCGACAGGTTTGCTTATATCAGAAACATCCAAGGATATACTTACGGAAGCTTTTCCGTTTATAGGAATACTTTGATTTATTGTAAGTATGTTTGCATGGACTTGAGACAAATGATTTAAAACAGCAGACAAAACACCTTTTTCATGTTTCAGCATCATTGATATTACAGCCTTTCGCCCAATTGAATTTTCATCTGGTGAAAAAACATAATCCTTGTACTTATAGTATGTACTCCTGCTTATTCCAACAATTTTAACAGCTTCACTTATACCTTTTACTTTTCCTTGATTAATTAAATTTCTTGCTTCAATAACTTTTTCATAAACATCTGGGAGAATCTTCTTGCTGACTATTAAATAATTTTTCATACGATCACCTCTGGGCTCAGATTTTCTACTTTTACTCCTTCTTTATCCACTTCCAATAATTTAATTTCCCATTCATGTTCTAATTTGCTTATACTGTCTTTAATTTTATTAGGAAAGCTATCATCAATTATTATATTCATTATGGTTGGTCCTGAACCACTAATAAAAAGAGCAAGGGAACCATCTGCCATGCAAATTCTTGACACTCTGTCACATTCATGTATCAATGTTGACCTGTAAACCTGATGCAACCTGTCTTTTAATGCTATATTAATCATATTCAGATTGCCTGTTTCCAATGCCTTAAGAAGCACCGAAACCCGGGATATATTATATACAGCGTCCTTAAAACTTACTACCTTAGGAAGAATCTTTCTTGCTTCAGCTGTTGAAGTTTCAAAGTTGGGTATAAGAGCACAAAACTTTAACTTATCACTTATACTGTATTGAACACTGTAAGGTTTTCCATCCTCAATAATGGAAGCCGTTAAACCTCCATATACGCAGGGAGCAATATTGTCGGGGTGACCTTCAATTTGTACAGCAATAACAAACATTTCATCAACAGATAAACCGCCTCCTAAAAGAGCATTGGCACCGAACACTCCTCCCACAATACAGGCTGAACTGCTGCCCAAGCCCCTGGAAACTGGTATTTCAGTATCCATAGTAATTTTCAGTCCCTTAATCTTTTTGCCCATCTTTTCAGCGGTATAAACAAAAGACTTATAAACTAAATTCTCTTCATTTCTGTAAATCTCCGGACATCCTTCTATAATCAGTCCTTCTTCAATTTCTTCAAACGTATACACATTGTACATTTTCAGAGCCAGCCCCAAAACATCAAAACCAGGTCCCATATTGGCGGTAGAGGCTGGGACAGTTACTTTTACCACTTAAATCACCTCTTATTCTACTTTTCCGATGCACTTATTACGAACTTTTTCATTTCATCTACTTTACATACATGAGAATGTCTTATTTCTTTAGTTTGAAGATTTTTTAAATTTTCAGGAATTTCTACTTTAGTATTCTTAAACAATTTCTCCATTAGAGTAAATTCATCTTCTTCAGCCTCACCATAGAGTGCCTGGTATACACTTCTTGTAAACTTATAGGGACTTGCAGTGGATAGAACTATAGTAGCTGTTTTATCCTTAGTTTCTTTCTTATAGTCTTCCATTGTTTTGTAGGCAACGGCAGTATGAGTATCCAATAAATAACCATATTTTTCGAAAGTTTCTTTTATAGTTTTTAAAACATCCTCCTTGAAAACACATCCGCCATAAAAATCTTTATTAAGTAGTTGCCACATATCCTGAGTTATTTCATATTTTCCCTTACTGTTAAGTTCCTCCATAAGTTCTTTTACTAGGGCATTGTTTTTACCACTTAAATAGTATAAAAGTCTTTCAAGATTACTTGAAACCAAAATATCCATAGAGGGGGAAATTGTTTTGTAAAACTCCCTGTTTCTATTATATACTCCCGTCTTAATAAAATCATAAAGAACATTATTTTCATTGGAAGCACATATCAACTTATTTACAGGAAGCCCTAACGCTTTTGCATAGTAACCTGCCAAAATATTTCCAAAATTTCCTGTAGGCACGGCAAAATTAACCTTGTCCCCTGAACTGATAACCTTTTTATCAACTAATTGTATGTAGGCATAAAAGTAATATACTATTTGAGGAACTAACCTTCCCACATTAATTGAGTTTGCAGAAGACAATACTTTATTATTTTTCAATAATTCTTTATTAAATTCTTCATTAGTGAATATTTTCTTTACACCTGTCTGAGCATCATCGAAATTTCCTATTATGGAGCAAACGAAGGTGTTCTTCCCTTCCTGAGTAGCCATTTGTGCCTTTTGAACCTGGCTAACCCCTCCTTCAGGATAAAATACCACTATTTTGGTACCCTCAACATCTTTAAAACCTTCCAAGGCAGCCTTTCCCGTATCTCCTGAAGTAGCCGTAAGAATTATTACTTCGCCCTTCATATTGTTCATCTCATAGGAAGCAGTCATTAAGTGGGGAAGTATTGAAAGGGCCACGTCCTTAAAAGCAGAGGTAGGTCCGTGAAAAAGCTCTAAGATAAAATTATCTCCCACCTGAATTAAGGGAGTTATTTCTTCCCTGCTGAACTTATTAGTGTAGGCATTTCTCACACATTCCTTAACTTTTTCCTCAGGAAAATCATCTAGCATTTTACCTAAGATAATTTCTGCAATTTCCTTGTAACCTTTTCCAAGTAATTCATTTATACTTACTTTTTTATCTTCTAAATCTCTCATTACATATAGACCACCATCATCAGCAATTCCTTTCAGAACCGCTTCTGAAGCACTAGCTCTTATTTCGGGATTTCTAGTACTTTCGTAAGACTTTACCATTGATTTCCTCCAACGTTAATTATAATATTATATAATATACTGTTCTAAAACTATTTACAAGTGTTTTTTAAAATAAAACACTTCTCTTATATCTAGTCCTTTAAATAAAATTATTAATATGGTAGAATAAGTCTACCTCAACGAATCAGTATACAGTTAACCTTGAACACAATAAGAAATAGTAAGGAGCAAAAATGAAAACCATAGGAATACTTGGTTCCACTGGTTCCATAGGAACTCAAACATTGGACGTGGTACGGGAAAATTCAGATAAAATCAAAGTACTTTCCATATCCGGCAATAACAATGTGGAACTGTTAAAAGAGCAAATAATAGAATTTAATCCCAACCTATGTTGTGTAATGGAGGAAAAGAACGCATTAAAATTAAAAAAAATCCTACCCTCCCATGTAAAGACGGAAATTGTAACGGGAATGGAAGGATTAATAGCTGTGGCAGAACACGAGCCTGTTGAAACATTAGTTACAGCTATTTCAGGAATGATAGGTTTAAAACCCACTGTAGCCGCCATAAAAAAGGGTAAGACTATTGCCTTGGCTAACAAGGAAACTTTAGTTACTGGTGGCTCTTATATTATGAATCTTGCCAAAAAATACAAAGCTCCCATACTGCCTGTAGACAGTGAACACAGCGCCATATTTCAGTGCCTGATGGCAAATGAAGATAAGGCAATTAACAAAATAATTTTAACAGCTTCAGGAGGACCTTTCAGAGGAAGGAAAACAGAATATTTAAAAAATATTACCGTTGAAGATGCCCTTAAGCATCCCAACTGGTCTATGGGTAAGAAAATTACCATTGACTCGGCAACCTTAATGAACAAAGGACTTGAAGTAATAGAAGCTAAATTTTTATTTGATATAGATATTGAACAAATAGAAGTAGTAGTCCATCCTCAAAGTATAGTTCACTCGGCAGTGGAATTTATAGACCATTCTACCTTAGCCCAATTGGGACATCCCGATATGCGGGTTCCCATACAGTTTGCACTATTTTATCCAAAGCGTGTAAAGAACAGCTATAAAAGCCTGTCCCTATCCGATATAGGAACCTTAACTTTTGAAAAACCGGATATGGATACCTTTAAATGTCTTCGACTTGCCTTTGAAGCTTTAAAAGTTAGCGGTACCATGCCTACAGTCTTAAATGCTTCCAATGAAGTATGTGTTAAAATGTTTTTGGAAAATAAAATAAGTTTCCTTGACATAGGAAATATTATTGAAGAAGTAATGTTAAGCCACACCCCCCAGGAAATTGATTCAATTGAAACAATTCTATTAGCAGAAAATTATGCAAAAACAAAAATAAATGAAATTCTTTAGTCCCATTATTCCGTAATCTGAAGGAGGGTATATGGATTTTTATTTTAATTCTAAAGACGGCAAAACAAAAATACGAGCTTTAATGTGGATTCCAAAAAATGAAATTAAGGCAATACTTCAAATCTCTCACGGCATGCTTGAACATATGGAGAGATATGACCACTTTGGAAATTACATGGCTAGTAAGGGAATACTTGTGGTTGGAAATGACCATTTAGGCCATGGAAGTTCTGTTACTAGTGAAGAGGACAGGGGATACTTATATAAAGACTGGCATGCACTAATAGAAGATATGCATAATTTAATGGTGATAATTAGAGAAAAATATCCTGGTGTACCCTACTTTTTACTTGGACACAGCATGGGCTCCTTTTTAACAAGATATTTTATTACTGTTTACGGAAAAGAAATTGATGGTGCAATAATTATGGGAACTGGTCAGCAGCCAAGGGCACTAATAAAGTTCGGCCTATTATTGACTCATTTCATAGCACTATTTAAAGGATGGAAGTATAGAAGCAAATTTATAAACTACCTTGTTTTAGGTGAAAACAACAAAAAATTTAAGCCAGCTAAAACAAAAAGCGATTGGCTTACCAGGGATGAAAAAATAGTTGATGCATATTTGTCTGATAATAGAATAGATTTCATTTTCACATTAAATGGGTTTAATAATTTATTTAGGCTTATTCTTCAAATGAATGATAAAAGTCAAATAAACAACATATCTAAGGACCTTCCTCTATTATTAGTTTCAGGACAAAATGACCCTGTTGGAGATTTTGGAAAAGGAGTTCACAAAACATACAATATGTATAAAGCTTTAGGCATGAAAAATATTTCAATGAAACTATATGCAGAAGACAGGCATGAAATTTTAAACGAATTAGATAGGGAACAAGTATATGAAGATATTTTAAGGTGGATTGAAAAAAATAAATAAAGGGGGACTCTCCCCCAAATATACTCAATCGAGCATTTCTCGGATTGCTTTGTTGCTTAAATCCTCATCAACATTAACTATTATTACGTCAATACCGATTTTTAATATCTCCTCCCACTTAATCCTTCGAGGCTTGGATTTTCCCAACATACCCATAAACCTGCTTGCTTCTTCTATATAAAATGCTGTAATTCTTCCAACCTTTGTATCAATTTCCACATCGTCGAATCTGCCTATAATTTCGCCATCTTTAATATTAATTACATCCTTTTCTAATAAATCCCAGTAATTTATCAACAAAGCCACCACCTTATATAATACTTATATATACTAAAAGGTATGTACTATCATTATTAATTATGACACATAAAAAACCAACCGGTAAATTACCAGTTGGTATATTAGTATACTCTACTTTATGTTATTTTAAATCCTTTTCTAAGTTGTGCCAGGGCAGAATTTTCCAATCGGGATACCTGAGCTTGGGAAATTCCTATTTCCTCCGCTACTTCCATCTGGGTCTTCCCTTTGTAGAAACGCATATCTACTATCTGCCTTTCTCTTTCTGATAAATTATTTATACTTTCCTCCAATGTTATTCTTTCAATCCATTTTTCATCAATATTTTTTTCATCCTTTACCTGATCCACCACATAAAGAGAATCTCCACCGTCATTATATATTGGTTCAAACAAAGATATGGGCTCTTGTATGGATTCTAATGCAAATATGATTTCTTCCTTGTCAACCCCTACTTCCTTTGCTATTTCAGCAATGGTAGGTTCCTTTGAGTTGGCTGCCGTCAACCTTTCCCTGGCTTGGAGGGCTTTATAGGCAGTATCCTTCATAGACCTGGATACCCTTATAGAATTATTATCTCTCAAATACCTTCTTATCTCTCCTATTATCATGGGGACTGCATATGTAGAAAACTTTACATCTAAAGACAAATCAAAATTATCAATAGCCTTTATTAACCCGACGCATCCTATTTGAAACAAATCGTCAACCGGCTCATTTTTAGTGTTAAATCTCTGAATAACGCTCAGAACAAGTCTTAAGTTGCCCTTAATAAACTGTTCACGTAGCTCAGTGTCACCTTCTTGGATTTTTTTAATCATACTTCTCATTTCTGATGTCTTAATGGTTGGCAATTGAGAAGTATTAACGCCACATATAACTACTTTGTTTATCATCGTCGATTCCCCTTATAAGAAATTATCCCCCTAGTAAAATTATCTCCCGGCATTTATTTTTTTATACAGCTTTACTGATATCCTTTTTTAGTCTATTAAGTATCTTTTTTTCCAGTCGTGATATATAGGATTGTGAAATTCCAAGCATATCCGCTACTTCTTTCTGGGTGAAACTCTTTGAATTATTAAGGCCAAATCTTAATTTCATAATCATAAATTCTCTTTTGCTCAACTTTTTTATGGAATCATTTAACAAAGATAAATCCACTTCATATTCCATATTCTTAAAAACTATATCTTCCTCCGTACCCAAAATATCAGACAAGAGAAGCTCATTTCCGTCCCAGTCAATATTCAAAGGTTCGTCTAAAGAAATTTCCATCTTGGTTTTCCCTACCCGCCTTAAGTGCATTAAAATTTCATTTTCTATACATTTTGAAGCATAGGTAGCAAGCTTAATGTTTTTTTCCGCCTTAAAAGTATTTACTGCTTTTATAAGTCCGATGGTGCCTATTGAAATTAAATCTTCCACATTTATTCCTGTAGATTCAAATTTTTTTGCAAGATATACCACCAATCTTAAATTATGTTCAATCAATATAGTCTTTGCTTCTTCACACTCGTTAATTCTGCTTATTATTTCCTTTTCTTCCTCCTGAGTCAATGGTGCCGGTAAAGAATCGCTGCCTCCTATGTAGAAAATATCCTTAACTCTTACTATCTTTTCTATTATAAAGTTAAATATTTTCCTGTAGAAATCTTTAACATGAATTAACACACTCATTATTATTATCCATCTCCCAATCAAGTATTTTTTTGAACAAAAGTGCGTCATAATCTTCATTGCTGATTTTTCGCGGATAAACTCCTATAATTGCATCAATACTGCCAAAACTATTATCTAGTATTTCGATTCCATCTGGTACTATACAGACCATTTTTTCTCCCTTGCTACTGATAGTGTTATACTTAATAATTCTTAAATTAATATTGCTTTCCATAAAAATTTTTTCATAAGATCCATCTTTGTAAAAGTCCAAAATTCTTTCATATAGACTGTCATTAAGCATATCTTTTATACAATCTATATTTACCACCATAACGGGCTTTCCCGTTACAGGGTCACTTAGTTCATTTCCTGTATCTATATAGCCTGACAAGGTTTTCTTTTTGCCGTTAATATTAATTGAGACCGTTCTTTTGTAATTATGTTTTGATATTCTGTCTTTAATTTCTTTAAAAAAGAAATGCAATGCTCCATACCCCGTAAATAAGGAGAAGATTATTGCATTCACCGTTAACTTATCAGAGGTAAAGTAATATAATGCACTAATAATTCCCACCATCAACAGAGAGGTTATGTAAAAGCAAAGAATAACTCTAATATTTGTTAAAATTCCCTTGGAGTCATAAGCAATCATTATCATTAGCAGGGAGACACTGAATTTTACTATGAAGTATGTCATAAATTCCTTTCCCACATACAAAGTTAAAACTACGTACAGGGAACCTACCAGGGAAGCAACAATCAATCTTTTAAAGATTATTATCCTTTTTATCAACTTTCCCGTAATAAAAAGCAAAATAAAATCAATTATGAAATTTTCAAGGAAGACATATTCAACGTAATAAACCATCTACCACTCCTAATGAAAATTGCATATTGGGGACATTCCTTTAATGCATGCAAGATTATCCACACATTAAAGGTGTGTCCCCATGCTATTATAAAGGATGTAATAGAAATATTTTGTCATAAACTGTAGCTAAAATAAAAAAAATACGCGGTTGATGAATATCACCGCGCATTTCATATAGCAAACAATAAAATTTATGCTTTAAACTTTTCTACCATTTCCTCCATGGTTTTACTTTTTTCAAAACCTTCAATTAAATCAACAGTCTTTGATGTATCACCAATTAGTATTCCCCCGGATAACAAACCCTCTTTAAAATATAGCTTAACATAATTTTTATCATCGATTTCAAAGGTTTTATATTCAATATTTGGATCAGAACCTACATCACCAATGGAAAAAACACTGGTATCAAAAGCATTTAAGGTGGTTGATGGAACTATGGTTTTATATATATACTCTCCTCCAACTACATTTATTCCCGCAGTCTTCCCCTGTTCAATTGCTTCACTCCAAAGGGCAAAATTTATACCATTATGCTCTGCACAGTCGCCACAAGCATAAATGTCTGGCACAGTTGTTTCCATTTTTTCATTAACAACTATTGCTCTTTTAATTTCAATTCCTGTATCTTCTGCAAAATATGTATTAGCTTTAACCCCCGTGGAAATAATTACTACTTCAGCATCCACTGTTTCACCGTTGTCTAAAAGAATTCCTTTTACTGCTTCATTCCCCACAATTTCCTTAGTCCCTACACCTTTTAAAAATGTCACGCCAGCTTTATTAACAATTTCCTCCAAGATAACTGAAGCACTGTGGTCTAATTGTCTCGGCAAAATTCTGTCTGCCATTTCTATAACAGTAACTTTTAGACCTAAATTTTTCAGCTCATTGGCTGCCTCTAAGCCTAAGACACCGCCACCTATTACAGCTCCAGTCTTTTTGTCCTTTGCATATTCTTTAATTTCATTACCATCTTTTGCATATCTTAGAGTAAAAACTCCTTTTTTATCCTTTCCTTTAAAAGGTGGTACAAACACTTCTGCTCCTGAGGCAATAATAAGCTTTGTATATGGAAGGTTACTACCATCTTGTAATAAAACTTTTTTATTCTCTACATCTATTTTTTCAACAGCCTTATTCAAAATAAGTTTTACATTGTTTTCCTTGTACCAGGTATCATCCTTAATAGACAGGGATTCTATTGTAATAGTGTTGTCGCTTAACATTTTAGACAGCTGAGGTCTGTAATAACCTTTCACATTTTCTTTAGACAATATGGTAAGATTGCTTGCCTTATTTCTTTTCCTGATTTCATCGGCTGCAGCCATCCCTGCACCGCTTCCACCTATAATTACTATATCTTCTTTTTCGTGTGATTCCACAGCCTCTTCTTCAACTTCCACCTTAACAAAGTATTTAGGCCCTACACCACACACGGGACATTTCTCTGGAGGCTCTGCCCCTTCAACAATTTCGCCACATACTGTACATTTCCATTTGTAAATCATTCCATCAATCATCCCTTCTCTTTATTATATTTCCTGTTCATTGATTAGTAGAGTTAACTCACCATATAAAATTATACCCAAATTTGTCCTATTCAAACTTGGAAAAAAGAAGGGAGCTTTCGCTCCGCTTCATTAATCCCATAGTTTGTTAGGCTTCATTCCCGTCCAAACTTCTTCTCCATCCTCATCAATCATATAATCATGACTGTTGGTTGCTTCCATCATAGCTGCAAAGTACCAGGCATCCCTTGGTACATCCGGCCAGAACATGGCATCAGGATGAATATTTTCTGCTTTAACAATTCTTTCAAGAACATTGTTAACCAATGTAACAACCTCAGCTCTTAAGATATCTTGTTCCGGCTTAAATGTCATATCAGGATATCCTTTTATCCATCCCTTGTTTTCAGCAGATGTAATATAATCTTCTGCCCAATGTCCTGCAATATCTGTGAACCTGCTGGAACTGCCTAAATCCAAATCATCAAACTTAGCAGCTATAGTTGCAAACTCTGCCCTGGTAATTGGAGCTGTAGGTCTGAAGGTTCCATCAGGATAACCGCTGATTATATCTGCATTGTACAAGGTAGAGATAGCTCGGTTAGACCATCTGTCGCTTTCCACATCTGTGAAAGGATTCTCATCGCTTAAGAATTCTAACCGGCTTTCATCCGTTAACAGTCTGTAGAATATCATGGCAACTTCTTCTCTGGTTATATTGTTAAGAGGTCTTATATCTCCCTCCGGATAACCTATGAGGTATGCAAAGTGGTCTACTCTTTCTAAGTCAGCCAATGGTACTTCAAGGTCTTCGATGATGGTTCCTCCACCACCGCCACCGCCGGTACCTCCGCCGCCGGGGCCAGTGTCTCCGCCGCCTGGGTCTGTACCTCCTGTAGATGTCCACTGAGCGTACAAGGTTATGCCACCTTCTGGCATATTAAATGTATCACCTGGCTGATAAGATGTTCCACTTCCATTAGCTGCCGTATTCCAGCCTGTAAAGTTATATCCTGATCTTGTAAATGTATTTGCTAAAACTGTTACAATATCACCAGCAGCATATTTCTTTTCATCAACTACTGTTCCTCCAGTTCCGTAATTGGAATTGTAGGTTACTTCATATAGTTCATCACTTGGTTCTTCTGGTTCTTCTTCGCCATTATAGGTATTGGTTACAGTAAATCCGTCAATACTGCTTGTGTAGTCAGCTACAGGATCTTCAATTATAGTGTATTTTATTTCTTTTCCTGTTTCAGAACTATATTTCGGTAGGTTAAAGGTATGTGCTGTTTTTCCATCTGTCAATACAACCTGACCAACCTCTTCTCCATCTGCCAATAATCTGATGGTTACAGCAGGTCTGGGTGATTGACCTCCTGACCATACCTTTTTAACCGTAATATCCTCGTAAACATTATCCATTACGTAGAATAAATCTATTGTTGCAAGACTATACTCTATAGCAGTACCTGTAACTGCTGAACCTGTCGTTACAACAGTTTCATAGCTATAATCATAATGAGAGTAGGAATAGCCTTCTTTATCTCCAAGTTCAATGTAATATAATAGATCTATTCCGCCATCTTCATTTTTCTCAACAGTGGAATCATCATATTCACCAGAATCTTCAAGGTCATACTCATCCGTCATATATCCCGTTTCATAGTTCCAGTTGACTTTATATATCTCTGCTTCAATTATTTCAATTTCTGCAGTATTGGTAACCACAAAACCTTCATCTACACTGCCGTCTATATCAACTTCATAACCATCAAGTTCAATTTCCTCAATTGTATAATCACTGTAGTTAACAGGAATTAAGGAACCATTTTCATTTTCTACACATGTAGGAAGCTTGAATGAATCCTTCCATCCATTGTTCTCATTTAAAGTCAGGGTATATTCTGTAGGTTGGCCTTCAGGATCCAGCAGGTTTATTGTTACTTCTTTACCCGCAGGTCCTTCCCAAACCTTTTCTACCGGAACATTTAACAGGGGAACATTGGTTACTGCAAAGAATTCGCCTTCCCACACAGTTACATATGGAATATAATTATCCAAGGCTTCTTCTTCAATTGTGTAGCTTCCGTCATAATAGTCGATTTCATTGTCATCAGAATCATTCAAAGGTACCGTAAAATATCCTCTCCAGTCATCTTTTTCATAAAGGGTTGTTTCAGCTATCCTTACATTATCCTTTACCAGGTAAACTGTTACTCTATCAGGTTTATTAATTGCTGATAATTCAAAACTTGAAAGCTCCGCCCATTCAGAAAGCCATTCTTTTTCAACTGGAATCTTTATGGATTTAAAAGGAAGAACCTCGATAGTAACCGTTGCCTCATTAGACACGTAATCACCGTTTAAGTCTCCGCCTTCTTTAAATACAGTTACATAGTTTTTATAATTGAATTCTGTAATACCGGTAAAGCCCTCTTCTGATGTAAAGGTAAAGGACCCATCCTTATTAAGTACAACCACTCCACCTATAATTGTTATAATCTTAGATGTACTTTCTGCATTATCGAAATATACTTTAAATTCACTGACTTGGTAATCATCATCATGCAGTTGTATCTTGCTCTTACTGTCATTATCCAAAATTCCTTCATCTGCTTTAACATTTAATACTATACCCTGGTTGGTGGTATATCTGTCATCTATTGCAGATGTATTAAACAAGGCTACCGGTTTCTCAAATTCCATTGTTCCGGAACCGCCACCTTCAGTATTCAAGGTATAATCATAAAAAGCCCCTTCATTTGTATAACCGGTGCCGTAGTATCCGGGTTTTGCTTTAACCTTGAATGAGAGAGTTTTAGGGGTACCGCCAGCTGGTACATTATTAAAGACAATTGTTGAACCATCATCGCTTAATGTAACATTTGGATCACTTTCAAGCATAGCTCTTGCTTCTTCAGTCAATTCAAAATACTCCGATATCACATCAGTTACTTTACCATTGGCAAGTGCAACAATTTTTGCCGCCAAATCAGTGTATATTTCCTTCATCTTATCAGCAGCATTAACGCCTGCAAAGATAGGATAGTAGGCTTCTGCATAGCTGCTGGTTGAGCCCCATCTGCCTGAAATGTTGACGTAATTAATTATATTCCCTGTATTTCTGTTACTTGTATATAGTCTTGGGCTTGGTTCACTGCTCAACAAGTATCCCGCCAGCCTGGCCTCGTTACTTGTTGCTTCAAAAGCACTTAAGAGGCCCACAGTATAAATTGTGCTTTTTAGGGAAAGGGATTGTGCGGCCAAAATTGCTTCATTTAATTCATCTTTAGATGTAGAGCTTCCACCTGAATTGAATAACCAGCCATCAGAAACAGAATTATTACTGTTATTGTATCTGAAGGTGGGTAAACCATCAGTCATGAAGACTACAATACTTTCGGCACCATCTCTTGTCTTTTCTGCAATTTTTTGGGCCATTAGAAAACCACCTTCGGTGTTGGTTCCACCATGATTGCTGTTATCAAATACTGTTGTTGCACTGTCTACAGCATCTTTAGCGCTTTCTTTATCTTTAGTAAATACTTGATCTTCATCCAAATTTAAATTTCTTCCCCAATTGCTTGACCATTCCTCATGATTAAATTGATAAGCCTTTGCATCTGTACCATATTGAACAACAGCCACTCTTACATTACCACTTGCATCGTTTGCTTCAGTCAGAACGCCATCTATGAAAGCATAAGCTGCTTCCCTTGTAATCTCTGCTAAGCTTTTGCCATTATATTTTTCAAGATGCATACTGTTAGAATTGTCAATTACTAAAATAACATCAGCTTTTTTGCCAGTTACTATATCCTTGCCTGTAACTGTTAACTGAATCTCATAAGTACCAGGTTCATCAGCAACAGGGGTAGCAGTTTTACTAAGCTTTATGTCTTTTTCAGAAGGTTCCTCAGATGTTTCCGCTAAAATAGGCTGCATTCCCGACAAAACCATCATAAAGACCAGGACAAAACTGACTAGCCTTTTAAAAATATTTTTCCTCATTTCACCTCTCCTTTCTTTTATATTATAGAAAGACTGCAAAATATCTTATTTTGCAGCCGGACTATCCTAGTACGTAAATACTGTAGATTCCAAGCTTTGCGTCCCTGTCTTTCGACAGGTTTGCCCATGGAAGTTAATTAACTTAAACATTGTTCTTTGTTTAGTGAAATTATATAATTACACAATTACACCATCATTATTTATTTATTATAATTTAATTTCATTTCAATTACATTTTAATTACATTTATTTCTAATTTTATCCAGCCAAAACGAAAATATTCATGAATTATCTTGCTATTTCTTCAGCATACCAATAGGACTTATAAGGCGGAGATTTCTCCCCGCCTAAGGTTATGGCCATAATTTATTAGGTTTCATTCCTGTCCATATTTCTTCATCCTCATGAATATAATCATGGCTATTGGTTGCTTCCATTACAGCTGCAAAGTACCAGGCATCCCTTGGTACATCTGGCCAGAACATAGCATCGGGATGGATGTTGTCAGGATGAACAAGTCTTTCAAGTACATTGTTAATCAAGGTCACCGCTTCAGCCCTGGTAATATCCTGCTCTGGTTTAAAGGTTAGGTCGGGGTAGCCTTTAATCCATCCCTTGATTTCAGATGAAGTAATATATTCTTCTGCCCAGTGTCCTGCAATATCTGTAAACTTGCTAGGACTACCCAAATCAAGATCATCAAACTTGGCAGCTATAGTTGCAAACTCTGCTCTGGTAATTGGAGCTGTTGGTCTGAAGGTTCCATCAGGATATCCAACAATTATACCTGCCTTGTAAAGTGTAGATACAGCAAGGTTTGACCACTGATGATTTTCGTCCATATCTGTGAAGGGGTTTTCATCACTAAAGAATTCTTCCCTGCTTTCATCTGTCAGCAACCTGTAGAAAATCATTGCCACTTCTTCCCTGGTTATATTATTAAGAGGTCTTACATCTCCTTCTGGATAACCTATGATATATGCGAAGTGGTCCACTCTTTCCAAATCAGCCAAAGGTACTTCAAGGTCTTCGATAGTGGTACCTCCACCACTGCCTCCTCCAGGACTACCTCCACCTGAGCTACCTCCACCAGGACTGCCACCGCCTGGGTCTTCACTGCCTGGGTCCTCATCGCCTGGATCCTCACTACCCGGGTCCTCATTACCTGGATCCTCACTACCTGGGTCCTCACCGCCTGGGTCCTCATCGCCTGGGTCTTCTGGTTCATTAATTATTGTCCATTGGGCATACAAGGTTACATCTTCTGCTGGCATATTGAATATTTCTCCAGGCTGATAAGCTCTTCCACTTCCATTAGCTTCAGTATTCCAGCCTTCAAAAGTATATCCATCTCTGACAAATTCATTCTCTGGAACTATTACAGTATCAGACTCATTAAATTTATCTTCAGACATTGTACCAGACCCTCCATTAGCATCGTAGCTAACAGTAAAGATTGGTTTAGGACTTGCAACTACTTTAAATTCAATTGCTGGATTTCTTTCCTCACTGGTTAATGTTATGTTTTTTGTAGCACTTTCTCCACTATAGAGGCTATAGCCTGCTGGAACTATTGCTCCTACAGTGTAATCTTCTTCTACCTCTAATTTGGTGCTGCCATTATGTTCAAATAAATGATGGTAGGACTGTTCTGGAACGAAGTTTCTAAATCCATGTTCCACTTCTACTCCACTTTCCCTATCAATATAATTACCATCACTGTTTACAAGAACATACTTTACTGTAATAGTGCCATATCCAACACTTACAGCCGGATGACCTATGGTATTCTTGTCCCTATGGGCTTCCTCGTCATTAACATCAATATAATTTAGATGAATATCTATATTTGTATCATAATTTTTATCATCCAATCTATATTCTTCTTTTAACTGAACATAGATCTTATATTCTTTAACTTCTTCAAGAATATTTCCAATGTTTATAGTCACTGAACGGTCACTTGTGCTATATACTCCATGACCTATATAAGGAGCAGCATTATAAAGGTCGAAATATTCTGAAAGATAATCCTTGAAAAAGGCATTCCTTCCTGCTACTTTTATTTCACCTGCTATGGTTTCTAATACAGGAGCTAAATCGTTCATATTAGAAACATTCTTATACAGTTCTTCTCCTCCAACAGAACTGGCTAGGTTACGCAAGGCTTGCGGAGCGTTGCCAGTCAGCTGAATACCTACTGTATAAATAGTTGCATTATGAGGTGAAGCTTTTAGAGTATTAGCTTGACTTACACCATTGTTGCTGCTAGGATTAGGTTCTCCATCGGACATAAACACTATATAAAGTGGTCGAGTTCTTTCACTAACAGGTCTGCTGTTGGAATACTGAATAGCCTTTTGTAATGCAGCAGAATAGTTTGTATAAAGACCTAAGGACGTAGCATTTACTTGGCTAGTTAGTAAATCAATATCATAGGTGAAGTTTACTCTGCCTTCAGTAACTGAATTAACCTCGCTGTTACCAGTACCTCCATTACGGCTTCCGTGGAAAGGAATAAAAGCTACCCGGTTGTTTAATGGGTTACCATCTCCAAGCAAGCCATTAATAAACTGAATACTGGCATTTTTTGCGGTATTAAATCTGTTGTTGGTATCCATGCTCAGAGAAACATCCATTACCAAAATTACATCGGAGCCGAAAATAATAGGCATACCTTCTACACTTAGGTTAATTTCAGCAATACGATTTAGATGATTCAAGTATTGGTCCATCATTTATCTCATCTTCCTGTGATTCTTCAACAGGTAGCTCATCAATTACATCCTCCTCCGGAGGATCATCATCCTGTGTTCCTTCTACAGGTAAATCATCATTAATCTCCTCTGCTGGGGTATCATCTAATTGTATTTCATCATCTAAGAACAAGTCATTATCCTCTTCTACTTGCTCAATTATAGTTTCATCTGCCATTACATTTATTTGAAACGATGGCAGTACCATCATCAAGGTAATTACTAAACTTATTATTTTTTTAAACTTATTCATATTTATCCTCCTCTCTTATACTTTTATTTTAGCCATTACTTCTTATTGTTTTGACTTTCACCTCCTTAATTTAATCTGACAGTCCTTCCCTAAGTAGTGTATAAAAAGGAAAAGGCTGCAAAATATAAATTTTGCAGCCGAACTATCCTAGTATACATACCTTAGACTTCAAAGCTTTGCGTCCTTATCTTTCAATAAGTTTGCCCATATTATTTGATTGTTAAAAAATGCTTATCTCGGGTAAGATATATATACCATCTTTTTTATTTTCTAAACATAAATTTTATAATTAAAATAATAGAATGTCTAATTGTTTGACTATCAAGTTTTTAGAATAAATAAGCGCAGCTTTCGCTACGCTAATTGTTCTTCTTCTATTTCTTTCATTAATGTAATAAAAACTTCTGCCAAATAAGGATCAAATTGCTTTCCTGCCTGTGCCCTTATTTCCATCAGTGCTTCATCTTTTGTCATTCTTTCCTGGTAAGGGGTATCATTAACCATGATATCATAGGCATCGGCTAGGGCAAATATTCTTGCCACCAAGGGTATTTCTTCGTCCTTTAATAAACCAGGGTATCCCTTGCCATCCCAGCGCTCGTGATGTATAAGAATCAGTTCATCTATTGAGGATACATCCTTTACGCCCTTTACTATGTAGTAGCCTATTTCGCTGTGTCTCTTTACACTTTCCCATTCTTCCCTGTTTAACTTTCCGTCTTTTTGAAGAATGTTTTTTGATATTCCTATTTTTCCTATATCGTGGAATTCACACAGAAGCTCTAACTCTTTTCGTTCTCTTTCCGATAGATCCAGCTTATCTGCCATCATCTTGGTTAAATAATTAAGTCTTTCATAGTGAGACTTGGTTTCATAAGTAATTTTTTCAAGACGCTCTTTTAAGAATCTAATCATGTCAAGTTTTGCTTCCTTGCTTTCCCGGAGTTTGTTAAAATACATCCTGTCTTCTGCTTTTTTGAGAACACTGCTCATGTCTTCATCTATGGAAGTCTTGGCAGCCACTCCAAAACTAATACTGATTTTTATATAATCCAAGGGATTGGCTTCACACATTCTCTGTACCCTGCCTACAATTTCCTGAGCAACTTCTTCAGTAGTTTTAGGCAATAAAATAATAAATTCATCGCCTCCTACCCTGCTTATTATATCTTCGTCCCGGAAGGAATTAGCCATTATTTCTGCCACTCTTTTCAAGGTACTATCACCCATGCTGTGACCGAAGGCATCGTTAATCAACTTAAGACCATTTATATCTCCCATTATGAGACTGATAGGCAATTGTCTCTTAGTGTCCAGTCTCGAAAGTTCCTCTTCAAAGAAATTTTTATTATATAATCCAGTGAGCTTATCCCTGTACAGTATATCTCTGTCCTTAAGATACAGGATTTTTCCTTCATCATCCCTGTATGAAATACTTCTTTGTTTTAAATGACTAATATCAACATAGTACATTATCATAAGCTCCTGGGTAGTACTCATATCCGTAAGAACATTGATAATATACCATCTGTCCAATTCTTTTATATATAATTCATATTTAACCTTTGCATTAGGAATAATATTGAAATAAAATTCCCTGAATCCTAATCCGTCTGTTTCCACAACAATTTCAGATAATTTTTTATTTATTATATAATTAGGATTGATACCCGTAATTTGGTAAAAAGATTCGCTTATATAAGTCAACAAATAATCTGTAAATTTCCCGTCCTTAGTATATATAGGTTTAAACTTCAGATAAAAATCATACTTTGATTGTATTTCCAATCCATCACCCCATTTCTGTTTGTATTACCAAAACTTACTTGAGTTATTATACTTTATTTTAATTACATTTCTATTATTAAGTAATTTAATTTCAATTACATTATAATTACAATTGAATTACAAAAATACCTGTTTTTTACATATATGAAACTGAAAATACCATATAATATATAAAATATTACCATTAAAAAAGACCACCAAAGTGGTCCTCCGTTCAGAATGACAGGGCTTCAGTTGCTAAGGGCTGAAAGATAATACTTATTGAATTCAAACTTATTCTTGCGTACTCCCTTATATTATTCAGCAGCCTTTCTTTAACCGTTTCAATGCCATCTTCCTTTACGTCATGAAGTAGTATTAATACTTGATTTTCATTCCATTGGGCGAAAGCATCACCCTTTCTGAGTGATCTTTCTAATACTTTTAATATATCCTTCAAACCTTTATTATTAAATTGTCCATAATCTTCCCTGTTAATGGTTAATATGCATAGATAATCATGTTGATTGTTTCTTAAAGCTTTTCGCTTTTGGAGATTGAAAAGGAATTTAAAATAATCAATACTGCAGGACATTGCTCCTAAAGGTATTTCTTCCTCCAAGTTCCTTTTAATATCTATTATATTTAAATCACTCTTATGAGAAGAGTTGCTTTGAATTTTCTTAATAAAATCTATAAATCTTTGAGATGGCTTGGCGTCCAACTCTTTTTCCAGCATATTTAAGGCATGGTCGTAATGGTTTGCTGCAGCCTTACCCTGTCCTAACTTAAGCAAGGCTTCCATCATTTCAATATGTATCCTTTCTTCATAAGGCTCAATTAAAAGAGTTTCCTCACAAAGAGTTACAATTTTTTCATATTCCTGGTTGCCCTTTAAAATTTCAATATATTTATAAAGCGTTTTCAAGAATAATCTGTGGTAATAATTTCTTGTAGGTACCAACCAAACTTCATAGGCATTATCTGACAAATAAAGGCCTTTGTAAAGGTCTATTGCCTTTTGATAATATTCCATGGAAATTTCCTTGCAAGTTTCATTATCACCCTGCTCTATAAAATTTTCGAATTCATCAATATCTATAACAATGTTCTCTCCAATTTCAAGGCAATAATATCCGTTATTAAAACTAATATTTAAAAACTTACTTGCATCTTCACCCTCAGGAATAAGAGAATTGATAACTTTTCGAAGTCTGAAAATCTGAGTTCGAAGCATATTCTTCGGGTCATGAGATTCGCTGTCAGTCAATAGGTTGTCAATAATAGTCTCGGGCAACAATTTTTTATTTCGAAAAGTTAAAAAATACTCAAATAATTTAAAAATTTTATAAGTACGACTTGAACCTATTAGAATTGACTTTCCCTGAGACCTTATATCGAACTCACCCAATGTAATAATATAAAGTTTCATATTTCCCCCTCATAATACCCAACTTGTGTTCTTTAGTATATAGTAATATGAAAAATTTTTCAAGATTATTTTATGTAACTTGGAATAAACTTACAATTGTATTCATAGTAATTTGCCTTGACTGTTAGAGTTCATCAATTCTTTAACAAATAAAGAAGGCTCTTCTCCCGGCACAAGTATGTTTAAAGTCTTTTTTGCCCTTGTCATACCAACATAAAAAATCCTTCTTTCTTCCTCCAACTTACTTTCATACTCATCATCCTGTATGTCTTTGTCAAATTTCATTTCATCTATGTTATCAACTAAGTATACATGGTCGTATTCCAATCCCTTGGCACCATGAATAGTAGTAAGGGTAACCTTAGAATCCTTATTGGCTGATGCTTTCTTTATTACCTCTTTTAAATTGTTGATTTTTTCTATAAACTCCTCCAAGTCCTTACAGTAATGGCCTATTTCCTCTAATATTTCCAATATATGCAGAGAATTCGACAGATTAGTACGGCCTTCTTCCTCTAATTTTTCCAAATAATTAATATATTCTAAGTCCATCTTAATAAATTGTATTGCAGCAGCAGGTTTCAATTTCTTCAGATAATAAATATCTGTTTTAAACTGCTCAATTTTTTCATAAACATAGTAATCAAAATACCTGTAGGAATACAGTATGTCAAAAACACTTTTGTCCTCTTCGCTTTCTAATACCATTTTACACATAGCCTTGGTAAAATAGGTGTAGCTCTTATAGTATATCCTGGCAAAAGAATCTCTGTCTTTAGGATTCAGTGATAAATTGAGAAAAGCTAAAATATCGTGGAGAACAGCACTGCTGAAAAATTTCGTTCTGTCTTCTTTGATGAAAAAATCAATACCATTTTCATAAAAATTATTGGCTAAAATCATGGCGGACATATTGTACCTGAATAAAATCCCCACAGTATGGTCTTCATCTATAGATTTGATTTCATCCCTTATAAACTTAGCTTGTTCCCTTCTGCTTTTAAGCTTGGTTATTTTAATTTGGTTTTGACGGGGATTGTCTGTTTCTATAACTTTTTTATACCTGTATTTATTTATTTCAATGAATTTTTTTGCACCTTCCACAATATTTTTATCTGAACGGAAATTATTGTATAGATAAAATATTTTTCCATCCTTGTAAATATCCTTGAAATTAAGCATAAAATCCGGGTAACTTCCCCGGAATGAATAAATAGCCTGGTCATCGTCTCCGACCATAAACAAGTTGTTATCAGTTATTAGTTTAATTATTTCGTGCTGGATTTTGGAAGTATCCTGCATTTCATCTATCTGCACATATTCATAGATATTTTTAAGTTTATCTCTATAGTAGGCAGAATTATTTAATATTTTATAGGCAAAAATAAGCATGTCATCAAAATCAATAAGCCTGTTTTGAGACTTGTACAACTTATAGTCGGAATAAAGTTTATGGAAATCTTTGATTTCCACATAATCCTTGAATTCTTCCGGCGATATCATCATATTATTTACATAACCTATGGCTGAAGCTAAATTTTCCACTTCTTCCTCACTTACATAGCTAAAATAGGATTTTGAATAATGATTTTTTAAAATTTCAGTAAGAACCTGGTAATTATTTGTAAGCAAGTGAAAATTAATACCCTTTCTTCTAAAAAAGTTTCTCACAATTTTATAAGAAAAGGCATGTATAGTAGAAAATTCTGTTTTTCCCGGATAGATGTTGCCAAAGGATGCAAACCTTTCCTTCATATCGTCTGCTGCCGCTTTGGAAAAAGTAATGGTAAGGATTTTTCTATTGCACTTGTTTTCATATAATAGTCTTCCTACCCTGGCAAGTGTAACTGTAGTTTTTCCGGAACCTGCAGTGGAAAGCACTAAGGCATTGCCCTTGTCAAAAGAAGCTGCCTCGATTTGACCTGGATTTAATTGTATTCCATTTATTTTTTCAAGATAATCAAAAAATTCCATAATTCACCTGTAAGTCTTTAAGGTTATAATAAGTATACCAATAAAGACATTAGTACAGAGAAAGCCATCCCTGCAGCCAATACCAAGCAAATAATTCTTTTCATTTTATCCATTCTATTGTATTTATTCATATGAACCTCCATGTATTGATATATAATTGTATCATAATTTTTCGTTCTTTACCATTGTATTTTTACATTAAGACTTATATAATTAAGGGAGTATGACTGTAAGGAAGAACTATGAGAAAGAAATTTATTAATATAAAATATAAAAAAATATTCATAACATTATTAATTATAATAACTACAGCAGTTGGAATTTCCATTGCCAATTTAATTATAGAACCTAAGGGATATTATAGTCCTTCTTACGAAAAAACAGATATTTCCTCTATATTAGATAAAGATATTCTGAGTGAAGATGATTACAAGGAACTATTCTACCAAACAGGCTTGGGAAAAATAGCCATAGATGAAATATTGGATAAGGGAGCAGGAAAAGAAGAAGTATTAAAATTTCAAGAATTATTCTTTAAAAAGCAAAACCTGTCCTGCGACTGGATAGGAATAATTACTAAACAGGAATCCATAGTAAATGAAGAAGGACAACCCATGTACGGTTTCAAGCTTGCTCCTTACAAAAACGGATATGTCCTGGTAACAAAGGCAACTCATTCCCTAGGCTGGAGACACGGACACGCAGGAATTGTTACTGATGCAGAAAATCACGAAACCTTGGAAGCAGTAATCTTAGGCAGTAATACAGCCCTTCAAAATATTAATAAGTGGAGAGTTTATCCCTCCTTCATAATGCTAAAATTAAAAGATACTTCTCAAGAAACCTTGGACGAAATAGCCCAGTTTGCAAAGGAACACCTGCACGACATACCCTATGGTCTTACTGTAGGCCTTACAAGCAAGAAAAATCCTAGCCCAGACAAAATAAAATCAACCCAATGTGCTCATGTAGCCTGGTACCCCTTTATGCAATTCGGTTATGATACAGACTCGGACGGTTCATGGCTTGTTACACCAAAAGATATTGCCAACAGCCAGCTGTTCGAAATAGTACAAGTATACGGAATCAACCCTGAAAAAATATGGCCCTAGTAAGGGGCTATTTTTATGCAAAAAGATTAGCGTGTCCAAATATAGTGCATATAATAATAACATTAATGCTATTATTATTGAGAGGGATGAAAATGAGCCATAATACCAATTATACTATAATGAGTAAATTTAGCGGTAGTCGGAAGTGTTGTAAGCCTTGTCCCCCAGGACCATGTCCTCCAGTAACATCAGTGCTGACAGGTGTAGGTGCACCAGGCTGCGAAACAGGCGAATCAGGTGATATGTATATTGACTTGTCTACAGGCCATATGTACTATAAATTAACTGCACCAGTACCTCCGGCTGTAAGACCTATTCCATCTCCATCAGGCAATACTTTATTAGTAGGTTCAGGTCAAACTTACACTAATATAGAAGATGCCTTGGCTGCAGCAAATGATGGAGACAGAATACTCTTAGACGCCGAAACATTTACCATAAATTCGACTATTAACGTAAATAAATCTGTAACCATAGAAGGTCAGGGTAAGGGTGCAACCAAGGTTATAACTACCTCAAACACTGTAATAAGTATGTTTAATGTAACTGTATCAAATGTTGTATTTAAAGACATGTCCCTTATTCAGAACTTTGTATCAACAGCAACTGTTGAAACAGTTATTTATGTTAACAATACTTCAGCAACAGGAATTTATGTTCACAACTGTGAAATATCCGTATGCGAATTTGGAATATCTTTAAGGGCAGCAGAATTTCAAATAACAAACTGCGATTTTATCTATTCTCCCGATGCAGGAATTCCAAACAACTATAGGTATATTTATATATTAAACACTTCAGGTCAAAGCATTATTAATAACAATACCTTTGTATCCACTGCAGGTCCTACATCGTGCAGTTTTATAATTATAACCAATATTGGTGCAGGAACCCTCCAGGGAACACTGGTAATAAGTAATAATAGTCAGCTATCCTCCCCTGATCCACTGCGCCATTTGCTGGTAATGGAAGAATACAGCGGTTCGGATTTTAAACTTTACATTATTAATAATACAACACTGAGCGAGAGCAATGCCCCTGTCTTACTATACAATGCAAATTTAAACTTATTCACTTTTATTTCTGTAGAGGGTAACAGTGTACAAAATACTGCAGGAAAAGGATTAATTGCAATTGATTTTAACTCTACAGGTACTACTGCAATCTTTAGTTCCAACAACACACTTGCCAATGAATCCTTTGCACCGGATTGGGAGTCAGCAACAAATCCTCTTAGCTTTATAGTAGGCTACAGAACATCAATAAGTCCAGCACCGGAACTTCCTTTGGAAAACTGCTATTGGTTGCCCTTATTGTAAATATTAAAGGGCTGTCGCTATTGCGCCAGCCCTAGTATGTACTAGTCTTCGTCTTCGTGGTCTACTCCACATTCACATGCTTCTTCATCATCGAATTCATCATCGTAATCATCATAGTCGTAATCGTCATCAAAATCAAAGTCATAATCATCATCGTAGTAATCATAATCGTCATCGTCTTCATACAATTCCACATCGCCAAATAACTCTTCTTCTACAGTAGCTAAATCTTCATCCAACAGATCTAAGTATTCGCTAACTTCATCCTGTTCTTCAACTATATCATTCATTCCATCTGCTATTTCTTCAATAACATCTAATAAAGCGTAGAACAATTTTCCTTCTTTAGTATTATCTTTTACATCTAAACCGTCTGCTAAACCTCTTAAATATGATATTTTTTCATACAAAAAATCCATGGTTACCTCCTTATACTCTCGATAAATATTCACCAGTCCTGGTGTCGATTTTAATAATATCCCCTATTTCAACGAAAAGTGGCACATTAATCTTTAAACCTGTTTCTGTTACTGCAGGTTTAGTAGCACCTGTTGCAGTATCACCTTTAAAACCAGGCTCTGTCTCTGCTATTTTCAATTCAACGAAGTTTGGTGCCGATACTTCAATGGGATTTCCCTGGTAGAATTTCATTTGGGCATAGTCATTTTCCCTGATATATTTAATAGCTTCCTCAACCTGGTCGTAATTGAGAGGAATTTGCTCATATGTATCCGGATCCATAAAATAATATAGTTCTCCGTCATTGTATAAATATTGCATATCCTTTGTCTCAATATGAGCTAATTCAAATTTTTCTGAAGGGTTAAAAGTTTCTTCCCTAATATTACCTGTGGATATATTTTTTACTTTTGTTCTTACAAAAGCTGCTCCTTTTCCCGGTTTAACGTGCTGGAAATCTACAATCTGCCACAATCCATTATTCCAGGATATTGTTATACCCTTTTTAAAGTCATTTGCCGTTATCATTAATGTCTCCTCCTTTGTATATTATAACCAGCAGATTCCTGCTTATTCCTTAATAACAGTTCTACCTGTAGTTGGAACTATGGATACTTCTATAATTTCATTAGTCCTGGTATCAATTATTCTAAATGTGCCAGCATTTAAGGGGATACCTTCATAGGTAAAACCGATGGATTGCATATTTATATTGGTGTAATCAATTTTATACCTGCTCTTAAACTCCACTGTTTTTTCCTTTACTGTATTGTTCAAGACATGGTAACATCCCTCATCCTTGTTAATACTTATCCTATATGTGGCATAAGGATTTTTCATACACTCCATCTGCACATATCTTACATCCGTTATAAACTCATTTGCCATTTTTTCCATGTAGAACATATCCCTGTTTAAAACAGGAACAACTATTGTCAACACAATTAATAAAATAGAAATTGTAAGGATTAATTCAATTAAAGTAAAACCTTTATTACTCATCTCACCTAAAATATGCCATAGTTTATTTTATAAATTATTTCCTTGTTTGTCAATGAATAATTGCGTAAATTCAAGGCAATCAATTATTTCTCATACATGCTCCCTGGAAGGCTTCATATCTCTGTCCGTCCTTTTCCATAACAATTTTTAATCTAATAAACTTAGCTTCCCCAAAACTTTCATCCTTCATGAGGGATATATACATTTCTTCCACATAGTTTCCCAGTTCCACAGTAGGATTTATATCCTTTTTTCCATTCCCGTAACGAATATTATTGTTCATAATATGAAAAATATAATTCTCATCTTCCCTTTCACCGTATTTAAAAGAAATTTTCTTTACGGGGAAATCTGTATCCCTGCTTCTTACCACAGTTAAAGAATAAATAGTTACATCGTTTGGCTTAACTAAACTAATGGAATTGGAACTAAGAATTTTACCAGTCATAAAATTAAGTATGTATTGAGCCTGAAATTGTATTTCGGAACTGTTGTGAGCCTTCCTGTAACTGTTTAAATTGTGTGTGAAAAAAGTAAAAATTAGTGCCATTACAACAGAAAACAAGCACAGAGAGATTAAAAGCTCAATTAGTGAAAATCCCCTTCTAATCTTCACGGCTCCCCCACTTTCCAAACTCAACATAATCTCCCCCTGTACCTGCTCCATCCTTCACTAAAATGTAATCAGGAACCCCTATTAATAGCTCCGCCCAGGTAACTTTCACCACATTGTTTTCTGAAACATAGGTGGACCTTAAAAGTAAAGATAATTCTTCATCTTCAAATTCTATAATATCATTTCTTATTTCAACAGCAGGGTTAGTAGTTGTAGATATTTCATTTCTTACATTTACAGTAATATATTGCTTATAATTTAAACTGAAAAAATTTTTAGCTTCCTCTTCATTTAAAGGATGTAAAAGCATTTCCTCTTCAACTTTTTCTAAGGAATAAGCTATGGCCTCATTAATTAATTTCCTGGCAGCTATATATGATTCATTAAGACCATTTTCCGACAAGTAAAAAGCCTTTTTACTCTCTGTGTTCAATTTATTTATTCTATAGTTTAATAAAACAACGTTTAAAAGAGTGGCACCAAGTATACTTAATAGAGCCATTACAGTTGCAAGAAGAACTAATATGGAACCCCTGCTATTCATTTCTATCTCCCAATTGGCAAGACTGTCTCAATCAAGAATAACACTGCCAAGGAGGTCATTTACAACTTCCTCCTTACGGTGAACATTTATTTCAACCCAGTGTAACCCACTTTCCCCTTCAGGAATAATACAAATCCTTACTTGGTAATTCAGATTATCCACTACCCTCTCATACATATTCCCTTCACTAAGGTAGGAATAATTTTCTTCATCAATCTTAGCCATGGCCTTTATTTCTTCCATATAAAGCTGAGCAAGCTGTATAGATTCATATTCATCATGGCTCCTACTCAAAACCTTATGGCAAAACACAAACATATTCATAAGAGGTACTATTACAATACCTAAAACTCCTAAGCTAACAACAATTTCCAACAAGGTATAGCCCCTGAAATTAAATCTTTTCATAACCAACCCCTATGGTCAATTATAACTTCCCCTTAGCTTTCCCCATATAGAGGACCCCTTAAGAGTAGCAACATTATAGTTATATTGTAAAATTTTGTCAATTTATAGAATATTAATAAACTTCTAAGAATATGTAATAATTTTTAGAAGAATAAAAAAGGTATCGAAAATAATTCGACACCCTATTATTTAATACTACCATTTATTCAGTTAAGTTATAGAGCATGTAGGCTACTTCAGCCCGGGTAATATAATTATTCAGATCATTAAAACTGTTAGAGCGTACCTTTTTATCATAAAGCATATCATTAGCTATATTAATCCATCTGAAATTACTGTAGGGTAATACTCTTCCCATAATAGTTTCAACTTCAGCATAGCTTATTGGATTATTTGGCTTAAATGTACCGTCGCTGTATCCATATATGTAGTTGTTGCGAGTAGCATAGTATATAACATTGCTATAGTTGCCGAAGGTATCAGAATCTTTAAAAGTAACTGTACTTTCCGGGAAATACCAATAGGTATTCCAATTGTAAACCCTGCTTAACAGAGTTAAAAATTCAGCTCTTGAAATATTGTTCTCTGGCCTGAAAGTATCGTCCCCATAGCCGCTTATTATACCTCGTCTTACATAGGCAGATATTTCATCACTGGCCCAATGTCCCCTTGCATCACGGAATACTTTAAAATTGGTATCTGCAAAGGCACTGAAGGTTGTGCCACTGGACCCTAAGCTGCGGGGATTAATTCTAGCAATGAGCATATCATCCTCTACATGGGTAGGTACATACAGCCATCCACTGCCGCTCCACTTATATATACCCCCCTGGGTCTTATCTCCATAGTATTGGAATTTAATTTCTATACGCTGGTTTTCATCTACAATTCCGGATGAATTGCCTATCATTACATTGTAGCTGTCTGATGCCTTAATCAAATTTCCATACCGGCCAGTTCCTGCATCAAAAGTAGTGGTAATTACACAGTTTACATCATGATAATAGGTTCCAGCAGGAACATTTATGGCAAATCTACTATCTGCAGTCACAATTTCAATACCATCTATTGGGATAACCTCTGATGTTACCTTCTTTTCTGCATTATTCATGTTGGCTTCCCTATAGGCTTTATTATAAGCTTCTTCATATGCCCTTATAAAACCAGCTATAAATCCATCCTCATAATCATCAATTTCTTTGTTCAAACCAAAATCTCTTCTAATTTCTGATTCTGTAGGCAAATTGTTGTAAAAGAGGGAACCCCTGCCTTCATAAAAGTCCTTGGCGCCAAAGGCAGCTCCAAGTAAAGCACCAGCTTTTTCACCATCTGCAATTCCTTGCTCCAATGAAACTCTTTCAGGCTCAAACATGGCTTTTTCAAAAGCTTCATTGTATCCTTCTTCAAAAGCCTTATTAAACTCTGAAACAAATGCATTTATATAAGCTGCACTTTGCCTGTCTAATTTATACATACTTCTTAGAGTATTTCTTCCTGGAAGTGCCTTTTTCCAATCAGACTTTTTACCATTCTGGTAATCTCTGGCACCATAAATTTCACCAAGCAGCTTTCCTAATTCAGAAGCATAATCTAATGTTTCACCTTCTTCTAAATCTGCCTTGTAACCATCATTAAACCCATCTATGAAACCCTCTCTAAAATCTCGCTCAACATAATCATCCCCCAATTCATCCATTATATCACGATGTTTTCGGGAGTTTCTGAAGTTATTGCTATAGACACTGCTTCCTGATGTATAACGTCCTGTATAACCGTAGGCATAATCATATCCTGCATCATATCCTGCATCATAGCTGTCGGTAGCAGCGAAAACTATACCATTGTTTAATACTATTAACAAAACTAACAAAACTAATAATATCTTCTTTGTCATTTTCATCTGCTTACCTCCTAACAAGCACTAATACTTTTCCAACCGGCAGTATGTCTCCGGAAGTCAAGCTGTTGTTTTTCATTATTTCATTTACGTAAGCTACAGTACCGTAAATCTGTCTTGAAATACTGGTTATAGTATCCCCAGGTTTAACTACATAGAAATCATATATAGGTTGGGTGTTTCCTTGAGAATCTTGATTAACAGGATAGAAGGCCTGCAGTTTATCTATTAAGAAGACTCCTATATCATCCCTGTTAAATGGCATTTCAAAATATATATGAGTCAGCTTCAGTGGATACAGGTTCAAATCCTGTGGCGGTGATGCTTCCACTTCAGACCATCCCAGCCAGGATATACCCTTGGCTGCAACTACATCTATATCTTCCCCATCTTGTGTTCTGAACCTGAAACCTATTGTTCCTGGAGAATACCCAAAGGCATTAACTTCTACACTTATATTATTAGGAGGATACTTTAACTCAATATCAGGCCCTAAATCTATATATGCCCTGTTTTCCTGTCCAAGGGCTAATATATTGTATTCAAATCGCAATGAGTATTTACCTGACCTATGAATAGTTGAAGGTTCAACATTTCCTTTTACGAATTCATTAGAAGGTATAAAGTAATAATTTCTAACTTCAAAATCGTGAAGTCTGAAGACTTTAGCATAGCTACCTTCGCTTATTCCGGTACCTGAAGCAGCTCCTCCTGCGTAAGCACCTCCCGAAACTCCGCCGGACATACTTTCACTGTAACCTTCATAGGAAGCAAACAAGGACCTCTCACTTTCACCTTCTGCCGTCTTTACATCTATTACATCCGGATCAGCTTCTGCAATTCCTTCAAGGCTGTATATTTTTAAAGACATACTTCCGGAAATATTTGAATCACTTTCCCTGCTCATGTTTAAACTGTCAACTACTACTCTGGGAATGCTTGAGCCTATAGACTTAATAACATCTATAGTACCATCATAAGTACCGCTGTAAGGAACAGAAATACTCATATTTTTAACAGATATTTCTCCCATACTTTCATCGCTGGGATTACTGAAACTTAATTCATTTATAGCTACTCTTTCATCGGTAATTAAATCGTTTAACAAGTATATTATCTGAGACTGGTCCAGGACCGGGAAATAATTCTTTAATATTTCATTTCTCTCCCTATGAAGCATTTCCCATTCTTTTCTAATATTATCTTCCCTTTTTATGGTATCGTTCATAGCAGCAATTCTATTGTCTAACTCTACAATTTCACTTTCTAACATAGATTTTGCTTCAGCTTGAGGTATGAGTACGAATCGATTTGAGAAATAGACTAGTAATACGATTGCCAGTAAAATAAGCAATGTTCTTTCACTGTTTGTTAGGGGTCTGAAATTTATTCTTCTACTCTTGCGACTGTTCATCAATATTCACATCCTTAAATACTATATTTAAAACAAAATTATAATTATCTTCTAATTTATCTATACTATCTATAAATACCGATTCAACATCTTTAATAAATCTTAACCCTTTACTGAACTCAGCAACAGAATTACTATCCTTTGTAGCACCATTAATTCGTACATCCCTTCCACTTGCACTAAGATTAGTTAAGAATAAATCTTCCGGCATCTTTGAGCGGATTTCATTCAGTAACTCTTCGCTTATAATGTCAGATTTGGCAATATTCTTATCCATCTTAATAATATTCTCAACTTCCCGCTTAAAGGTTTCCATCTCATTTTCAAGTTCTTTTATTTCCTCGTACTTGCTTACCAGTCCAGGCTCTTCTGCAAGGGCTCGCCTCGCTTCCACTTCACCCTGTAACATGGAAAGCTGAACTTGATTATATATACCTATTGCTGCAACTCCAACCAAACACAAGGCCAATAAAATATACAAGAGAACCATTCTGTTAAATCTAAATTCCCGTCTCTCTATATAGGGTTCAAAAAAATTAAGATCAACCATCACTTCACCCCATTCACTCTTATTAATGCACCAATAGCATTAGCATACTTGGCAAGGTCTCCGAAAAACCTTACTTTATCTATTACCGCAAGCTTTACACATGGTATATCGAAATAATTGCTCATCATTCCCTCTATACCGTCAATATCAGAATAACTGCCATAAAGTAAAACTAAATCGATATTATTATCTTTTTCCTTGGAATTATAATATCTGAATACCATATCAATTGCATCAAGTACAACTGTAAGGTTACCCTGAATACCTGCAACTGCAACAGCATCCTGGTCATGAGAATCGTCCATGGTCTTAAATGGAGTATCATAAACAGCAGGACTTATCTCCTCTTTCAGAACTCGGGATAAGCTCATCATTCCCTTACTGGTAATATTAAGGGCAGTGCTTTCCTTTTCCAGGTCCACACAGGCAACAGTAAGATTATTGTCATAAATGCCATTAATACTTTCACTGAATTTTATTAACTTGCTTATGGCATTGCCTGCATAATCCAGTACCTGTGGTTTCAAACCTAAATTCCTTAACAGGTTTAAATGAGTTTCAACTATGTACTTAGGAACTCCCACCAATAATACATTTTGTTTTTCAACACCATCTTCCTCCACAAAATTAAGAGGGACATACTGAACAACATATCCTTCTGGATCTACAGGCAAATATTCATCTAACTGATACTTTAAAATGGCAGCAATCTGCTTTGCTTCAACTCTTGGAATCCTAATTTCCCTAATAATTATATTAGAAGAATTTATAACTCCATATACATCGCCCTTTGACACATTGTTCTGAGCTAGTCCTTCCTGTAAGACAAGTAAAAACTTATCCACATCCTTTATTACTCCATCTTCATAAAGGCCGTCAGGAACTTCTATTGAAAAACACTTGTCTACAACGATATTCTTTTTATTATATCGTCCTTCTACAACCTTAACTTCATTTGAACTAAATTCCATAGAAATAGTGGTTTTTTTATTAAATAAACCCAAAGTCATCACCCCTTATAATAGACTGAAATACAAATTTATAATATCCTGTCCCCTTAAAACTGTTATAAAAAATCCTAAAACTATAAAAGGTCCAAAGGGAATAGGGTCTTTCCGATTTTTAATTTTAGCTGCTAATAATAATATCGAAATAATTGCACCTAAAATAAATGATAAAAAAATATTCAACAAAATATATTTAACTCCAAGTACAAAACCTAAGGCACCAATAAGAGTAACATCTCCTCCGCCCATACCGCCACGGGATATTACTACAATAGCCAAGAACAAACCGCCGGCAATCAACAAGCCCAATAAACTGCCAATTAAATCTGGAGAAATGCCATAGGCAAAGTAATTTACAGCTTTATGTACAAGAGATATAACCAAAATCGCTACTACCAAACTATCTGGTATAATCATTTCCTTTAAATCAATAAAAACTATGGCCAATAAAACTGAGGCTATGAGGGAATAAAAAATAAAATCTATTCCAAAGCCCAACAGCAGGTACATAATTATATAAATAAAACCATTTAATAATTCCACTAAGGGGTACTGTATTGAAATACCTGTATTACAATACCTGCACCTGCCCCATAAAACTATGTATGAAAGCAAGGGTATGTTATCATACCATTTAAGCTTATGCTTGCAGACCGGACAGTGAGAGCCCGGCCATGCAATACTTTCTTCCCTTGGTATCCTGTATATACATACATTTAAGAAGGAGCCTATAATAAGTCCATATATTAAGATTAGTAGTGTCATTGGTTCCTCCTTTTTAAATCTCATATAGTTTAGGTAGACAGGGGATCCCTGTCTCCTCCTATTTGTAATTCTTCATATACTCCATTAATTCATGGTACTGACTCTTAATTATTAGCTCTACTTTGTCCTCTAAAGGTTTTTTATATGAATCCTTCATCAGACCTACAAGCCATTTTATAGTTTTATTTTCTTCATAAATATCTTTAATTGAATCCATAAGAGCTTTTATGTTATTCTTTGTTGATTTAATACCTTCTTCAAATACATCCGATGCTTCTCTAATCTCAGGGTCCATGTAGTAATATCCAGTTAATGCAACATAGTAACCTCTGTTCATATCTTCATCCAGTTCAGGGACATCATATTCCAGATCAATTCTGTCTCCCTTAACCATCCTTACTCTCTTACTGTCATTATGCTTGATTAAATCTCTGTATACATCCATCTTACCATTGAACAATACAGAAGAAGGCTTCAATTCTCTTATGCTACTAATTTGATCGTCTGAGTAATCCATTGAAACAGTTTCAATTTCAAACAATCCTGCACCATGAGAAAGTCTAATGATTACTTCTTCGACACCTGGATCTATGAGAGTTAAATCTATTGGAACCAGGAACTCTTCCATTAAATCTCGGCCAGCCTGTATACTTCCCTGCTCAATCCATTTGTTTCCATCCCATACTTCCACAGTCATGGTTATTACCTTCATAAAATCTTTAAACCGATTCTCTACTAGTGGTAAACCTAGAATTTTTTCCATCCACCAAAAATCAGCTTTTGCATTAACCTTATCTAAGTAATACTTACCAAGTATTGTAGTGTAATATGACTTTTGTGTGGAAATCATAAACTTTCCAAGCTTAGTATCACTTGATGGTTTATTGAATCTCACTTCATATTGGGTCATGAAGTCTTTTGTGTTCATTTGGTTAAAATCAGTACCTACTAATAACCCATCCCTTTTTACTTCATCTAATACATCTTCACCCGTAACTGTATCAACCATACTTACAGGATACTGCTTATCAGCAATAGTATGGGGATTTCCGAATATATCAGCCTTCACATACTCTACATCTGAATCCTTTGGATAATCAACTGCATATAGGCTGAATCCGTTAACAAAGGATTTTTCATCTAATTCCTCAGCAATTCTGATTTTATATATTCCATCTACTGACTTTAGTTTTCTCAAAGTTCCATAAGATGTTGTTTCCAAAGCTTTACTTATAGTAAAAGGTATAGATTCATGTTCAAAATGATAATCTGTTCCATCATATGCGTATACAAATGGACAGCTAACACCTCCACTTTGACTCCATTGGGCATAAAGTGTATGGCTTGCAGCTGGTAAATTTCCTGATCCTACTACCGTTGATGTTGTTATCTGGGTTCCGCCACTGCTTGCAGTATACCAGCCATCAAAATTATAACCGTTTCTTGATACTGATGGTAAACTGCCGTATTGTTGACCAACAGTTACTACCTTGCTTGGTGGATTTGGATTACTTCCGCCATTACTGTTAAATGTTACGGTAATCTGATTTGCAGACCAGCGGGCATATAACACATGGTTGCTGGTTGCTGTAACTGTTGTTTCTGAAGTTACCAGATTTCCGCCGGTTTGGGACGTATACCAGCCAACAAATGTATATCCTTCTCTTACCGGATCATCAGGGAAACCACCTTCAGTATCACCATAGGTCTTGCCATAGGTTACTGTTCTTGTTCTATTTGGTGTACTTCCTCCATTGCTGTCAAAGGTTACAGTATACTCACCTTCATTCCACCTTGCATAAAGACTTTGGTTTCCAAGCAATGAGTAAGTATCTGTTCGTAAAACTCTTTCACCTGAGCCAGTAGCAGATGTATACCATCCTTCTAATACATAGCCAGGTCTATTTAGTGTAATGGTATCCATTGCAGTAGAATAAGGACTGCCATAGGAAATCGACCTTGTGATTTCTTCTGGTGTGCCGCCATTACCATAGAATGTTATATAGTACTGTGCCGGATTCCATATTGCTTTTACAGTAAAATCATAATTGGGCATATATCCAGGTAATGCCGGATTCCATCCACCAAAGATGTAACCTGGTTTCGTAGGCGCAGGTGGTGGCGTAATTGGGTCGCCATATGCCTTTTCCATTGCACCTACAGGAGTGCCCCCATCAGAATCGAAGTAAATGAAGAAAGTATCAACTGGCAATTCTTCTTCTACAATAATTGTTGCATTTCCATCTTCATCAATCTCGTAGCTGAATATACCTGTACCTTTAATTTGATTGCTGGAATACTTATCTTTAAAATCAACACGAACTCTGGTAAGCTCTGTCTTATTTGTTGTATTCGGTTCAAGAGTTATTATATTTGTTCCATCGAAAGAATACTTAATATCATTAATCTTTCCACTGCCTGAAAGAATAGATGCAGAAAACTCAATATTGCTTCTTGTTTGACCTATGTCCTTCCAGGTGTTTTCTGAGCTGAAAACCAGATTATTTGAAGCAGTAGAATAGCTTATATTTCTAAAATAATTATGGGTAATCAACTTCATTTTTGTATCAGATTCTTTAACTACCCTTATTCTTAACTGGTTAGACAAATCCTCTATCATAGAAGTTTTAAACTTAACGACACTGGTATCACCCAAGTAAAGATTACCCAGGTTATTAACCCTGTTGTTTCCTTTCTCAAAATAAACAGTGTCACCGTCATTAATATAGAGTGTTTGTTCTGCAGACCAGCTTCCACCTTTAAAATATAATTCTTCCGGAGAGTTAATAGTTATCCTTGAACCTGAAGTTGAACTTTCAAAGTCTGTTTCATTCAGTGTAATATTTCTCGAACCGTAAATATGTGAATCAACAGTATTGTCTAGTAAAATATCTCCGTTAGATTTTATTCTTGAGTTATATATTCCAATATTGCCTCTGGACTTTATAATAATATCTTTTCCTTCTAACTCTGCATTCCCATAAAGATACACATTTCCTCTACCTGCAGCTTCAAGAAGAATATTTCCTGAAGTCTTTAAGGAAACTCCCGTATCAAGCAATTTAGGAACCCCGCCAACAACTACAGGGTCTCCACTTGGATCAAGCTCAACATATGGATGTATGAAAACACTTCCCCCGTTTGAGCCTAAGCCTGAATTAATTGTAATATCACTTCCATTTAAAACGTTAAAATCTTTAGCTAAGTTAATATTACCTTCGATCAACCATTCAATTCTCTCCAGACCAGTTATTTCTATTGCTTCATTTCCTGGCTCACTAGAATATGCCGGACTAACTTTCATTGGGACGAACAAGCTTCCATCAGTAAGGTCCAGGTTAACTGAAGGATTTGCTGGATTAGGATATGGGTTCCTTGCATCTAATGTGTTAATAACACTATCTTTTATAAGATTATAATCCGATGAATCATATTCGTAATCATTATTAATATCTACCCAGGGGAATGAACCAACTCTCCATTCTTCACCCTTCACGTATACTTTGTTACTGCTCATAACGGTAGAGCCTCTGTATCCATGTACATCAACAGGAGTAACCGTTAAAACCACATAACAGTTAGCCCCCACATTGTCCAACAAATTAGACAACACTTTTGTATCCTGAGATACCGGTACTAATATATAATCATCAGGAAATCTCAAGGTATTAGGGTCAACTCCCGGTTCAGTTCTCCACCATCTGAATAAATTTGTGAAAAATCCAGTTTGAGCAGAATTATCATCATATACAGCAGTAAGGTAGGGAGCAGTAGTCAAATCTGCAACAAGATTATGAGGGTCATTGCTAACTTTTATTGAAACATTATCAACAGTCAGAACCTCCCTGGCTTCTATATCGGCTAATCTTTCTGACAGATATACAGTCATTTCTCTATTAGAATCTGTACTTTCATAGCGCAATTTCTGCATAGTAACATTTTGGCCTAACACCTCTATATCAGAAACCTCTGACCACTGAGCAATATCACTTAAGGTTTCATCCTTCTGCATCCTGGTTTTAGCATCAAAGATTATTTCTTCTAAGTCGCCTTGGTCTTCAAATGCGTCCTTGGTAATAAAACCGCCGGTTGTTATATTTTTCATTTGGGAAGGAAATACCGAAGTCAAACTGACTGCAATAATACCCATGAGAGCAATTGAAAGAATCAACTCAATTAGCGTAAATCCTTTTCGAGTTCCCATACTATCCTCCTAACCTATTGGCCCGTAGATGTGCCAGGTTTCCTTCAGAATAAAGTCAACAATTGACTTAAACACTTCTTCCAACTCATGGCTGTTAGTAGCTGCATAATACATACCCTTTATCCTATCGTCGGTACTGTGGCTGTGGTAATCAGCAATAGTTTGAGCTCTTGACACTTGCACCGGCACACCTGTAAATCCAATAACAAAAGTTTTCATAAAAACTTTTTGAGTACTATCAGTCTTCTTTATATATAAATTACAAAATGATTCTATATAGTCCATGGAGTTATTGATATTTTCGTTTGTTTCAGTTCCCGTACCTCCAGTTTGGCTTATATCCCCATCTCCATAATAAGGATTGCTATTTCTTCTAGGCCAATATGTGGGGTTACCATCCATCAGCAGAATTGTGTAGTGCAGCACTTCATGGTCGGGGTCAACAAAATCTACATGCTTATAATAGGACCGTCTTATTCCATCTCCTGCATTAGTCCCTCCATAAGCATTTAAGCTGTTGATACTATTCTTTAAACTTTCTTTATAGTCCTTGGCTCTTAAAAAATCTCCAGGATTATTTGCATTAGTACTAAATGGTATCAATGAAATATATACATTATCCATTTCAGCAAAGATATCTATCAGCATCTTTGCCTTTTCCTTCAAGACGGTCATCCTAATACGGCTACTGTCACTGCCTGAGCCCCCCATTGGATCACCCATACTGCCAGATTCGTCTAAAACCATTGTCACGGCTACTTTTACTTTTTCCGGGTCAGGTACTTCATCTGAGCGGTAGGCAAGAGTAACAGCCGGTGAAATAGAAGTTCCAGAATCATCAACTACTACCGCATTAAGTGCATTTAAAACCGAGCTTACCGAAACCTTGGGTTCACTGCTCCCCTCAATATATCCATCAAGCTTAAAATTTATCATCCTAGAATCGTCCACAACTCCATCGAAAGTAAGTTTAAAGCGAACATTATTCTGGGCTTTCACCAAACTTACTTTTTTATGTGTGTTAGCAGCTTTATCCCAAACATATTGAACTATTTCCTTACCATCATCGCTTAAAGTAAAATACTCCCATCCGTTCTTAAGGTCATTGCTGTCATTGTACTGGTGCTCATTCAACATAAAAACAGCAGTAGAATAACGCAGTTCCTGATTAACAATCTCACTTGCAAGCCTCATATCAGCCTGAAGTTGAAACTCCCTGCTTACAACAGCCTGAGATTTGGTTGAAAAAGTCATCATTGAACCAGCAAAAGAAATTGTAACAACTATAAAAGCCATTGCTACTATTACTTCTAAAAGGGTAAATCCATTTCGGAATTTATACTTTTTCATAATTTCCTCCCCTTTCAGCGGGACCATTTAATATTGTCATAACCATAGTAATTAAACTCAAGAACTGCCTTTCTTGAAACATTACTCCCAGCAGCTTTGCCAACTGATGTTATTCTAACCCTTCTAATTGTACCTTCATTGTACCCTTCCACGGTAATTTCGGCTGTTCCTTCATCAAATATAATAGTATCCTTTACAACAGTATTTCCACTTTCAAATTGTGTTAGAAGCGAGGGAGTTGAATTTAACAGTGCCTGATAAGTCGCTTCTGCACCTGACCTGGCAATATAGTAGGACTCCAAACCTTCATTTTGGGATACAACCTGCTTCGTATTACTGCCTGCCAAGACAAAAACAGAGGTAGCAATAATGGTTACTACCATAAATGCAATTATAACCATTATTAAAGCCGAACCTTGTTCTCTTTTGAAAAATCTAATTCTATTCATGAATCTACACATCCTTTTGGGTATTTCCAGCATATAGATTACTTTGACATGTTACTTTTATACCCTGAAACTAAGTATATGAAACAGTGGCTGTATTCAGGCTAATAATTAAATATCAGTTCCAAAATAATCAATATGTAAAATTCTCTAACTTATAATATTCCTTTAAAATAGGATATTCTTCAGCCATGGAATATAGTTCTTCCACTTGAATTTTCATATTTTCACTATCACCCATATCTTTGTACAAAAGATACAGATAAGAATTAACTAAAGAAGCTTCGAAGGCACGACTATCTTTTTCATCCCTTGTTGCAGCCCTTATAGCATATTCTTTTCGAGAGTCTGCTAATAATAATATTTCTTCTGCTTCCTCGTATCTATTTTGACTTGAATAAAAGTTTGCTAAATCAATAAAAATATTCACCGAATAAATATTGCATTTAGCAGCTAATTCAAGATGTTTTTCAGCTTTATCTAAATTACCAGACAGTAAGTATAAGTTCCCTAAACGGTTATGCAAATTATAATCTAATGGCGCTAATCTTACACTTCGTTCCATTAGGGAAATACACTTACTAAGATAATCCTTATTACCAGTCTCATTGTACAATTTATAATAATTATCGCTTTCTAACTTGAAGCCAACAGAATTAATTGGATAAAATTTGTTTGCAATTTGGAAAATTTCGTTAGATTTTTCTATATTATTTTCCTCTGCATATTCAATTCCTTTAATATATAAATTAGTAAACCCAACATGCCAGATGGAAACTAACAGAAAGATACATAGTACAATACTTAGTATTCTATGACTAAAATTTACTTTTTTAAATAATAATATGGGCTCTTCATATTTTCCTGTGGCCATACCAAGAATCCAGAAAAATATGACCGTAACACCTGGGAAGTTCCAGCTGAAATCCATCCCAATATGGATAAAAAAACCAACAATTGCTGCTGTGGCTCCAGGTAGTAGTATATTATACTTCTTTGTTTTATATTGTGAATAGATATTTTTGAAAACAAATAGAATAAAGAATATAAAAATTACTAGTCCAACTATACCTAATTCAGCAAGAATTTGGAGATATTGATTATGAACAAAACGAGAAAACCATCTGTTGCCACCATAACCTATATAATAAGTTGTGAAAAAAGTTCCAATTCCATATCCAGTAAGAAATTTACTCAAGAAAACCTTAAGTGCCGCCTTCCAGAACTCCAGTCTTCCTATTAATGAACTGCCTGTAAGAGTCCCTGGTCTAATGAGTGAATTTAGAAAGTTAATGTCAACACCTATTCTTTCTTGTACAATCGGTGCTATGAACATTAAACCTCTTACTGTAATTAATGATAATACAAACAGAATAATTGTCTTTCTTATACTTACACTCAATTCTTTACCAGTTAAATCTATAAACAAAAATGGAAATGCTATTATTCCAGAAATAAAGGCACCCCTGGAACCAGTTAATAATAGTGCTGTAAAAAATATAAAGGAAGCAATCTTTAATATAAACTTATTATTTCTAAGAGCAGTACCCCAGGTTAATAATAACAGCATCAATAAGTAGGTACCAAAAGGATTGGGGTTGGTAAAGGTAGAAACAATTCTGCCTGTTTTAATAAATATGTATTCAAGTATACCAAGTAATGCAATACCAGTGCCTATTAGCAGAACTACACCTATGACTTTTCTGCAATTTTCTTTATCTAGTTGAGATGAAATATAGAAAACAGAAACGTATAGTAATAATTGTAAATATTCAATTAAACTTCTTACATAATGTACACTCCAGAAAATACTTATTCCTGCCCAAGACAGAAATACAGTTAATAAAAAGGTACTATTATTATTAATTCTAAACCCTTTTTTTGTTTTCAAGCTGCGAATAAACAGAGTAAGTAAACTAATGATTAAAACATAGTATACGACATTATTATCAAAACCAGCATCTATTAATGGAATCAAGGATAGCACTATAAAAAGGGTTAAGCTATATATATTTGTACTTACTATCATGTCCTTTATACTATCCATGAAATCCTCCACTATTGACTTTTCATATTATAGCTATTACAATACATTATCATTAAATATTATCAAAATGAAAATATTTTGGTAAGAACTAAATAGCAATGCTATTTAGTTCTTATTGTTCCTTTTCGTTACTTATAATTTAAGTTGCTTATATTTCAA
>ERZ773359.760-NODE-760-length-46364-cov-12.308493_pt1 | contig 46364 bp, 38 predicted proteins | sample MGYA00374955_ERZ773359 | MGnify/ENA primary metagenome ERZ773359 (study PRJEB29098, sample SAMN04486028) | biogas fermenter metagenome | study: EMG produced TPA metagenomics assembly of the Biogas fermentation microbial communities from Germany - Plant 4 DNA1...
GCTTTGGCTCAACTTATTATTTTTCTTTTTACACCATTATATAGACTTAATCCCGGCGCTCCAGGGCTAAGAACTTTTAAACATACATAATTAAATAATGCGCTACTTTTTTTATATTATGCGAACATATGTTTGCATCACCGAGAAAATTATGGTAAAATTTAAAAAACAATATTCGAAAGGGTTGTCCTTAATGGATTTACATACAAAGCTGAAGATTTTGGGAGCTGCCGCCAAATATGATGTGTCCTGCTCTTCAAGCGGAAGTTTCCGAAAAAATACAAATGGCGGGTTAGGTAATGCCAGCTTGCCAGGAATCTGCCACAGCTGGTCCGATGACGGGCGCTGCATATCATTGTTGAAGATACTGCTGACCAACTGCTGCGCTTTTAATTGTCTGTACTGCGTAAACCGCGCATCAGCGGATACACCCCGTGCAATATTTACTCCCGGTGAGGTAGCTGAGCTTACTGTAAATTTCTACAGAAGGAACTACATCGAAGGGTTATTTTTAAGCTCAGGAGTATTTAAAAATCCTGACTATACCATGGAGCTTATGCTCAGGACTGTAATAAAGCTGAGAAAAGAGTACTGTTTCAACGGATATATCCATATCAAAGCTATTCCTGGGGCGGATCCCATGCTGATCTGGGAAACAGGAAAATATGTTGACCGTATGAGCATCAATATCGAGCTTCCATCAAGCTATGGGCTTCAACTGCTGGCACCCCAAAAGAACAGGGATGTAATATTAAAACCTATGAAGTTCATCCATACCAGAATACTTCAAAGCAAAGAGGAAAAGAAACTTTTTAAATCCTCTCCCTCCTTTGTCCCTGCCGGACAGACCACGCAGCTGATTGTAGGCGCCACCGGGGACCACGATCTAAAGATTCTCCGCCTGTCGGAAAACCTCTATAAACGTTTTTCTCTCAAAAGGGTATACTATTCAGCTTATGTCCCTGTAACCCGGCATCCCAACCTTCCGGCTATTTCAAATCCCCCTTTGCTTCGCGAACACCGGCTTTATCAGGCTGACTGGCTTCTGAGATTTTATGGATTTACAGCCGGTGAGCTGCTGGACGAAAACCAGCCTCTCCTCGATACAGAGTTGGATCCAAAGTCAGCCTGGGCTCTTCGCAATCTTCACCTTTTTCCAGTCGAGGTCAATACTGGTGATTATGAAATGCTTATCAGAGTACCGGGCATAGGCGTAAAATCCGCCAAACGAATCATAGCAGCCAGGAAGTATAATACCATTGATTATGAAACATTAAAAAGGTTCGGGATACCCTTAAAAAGAGCACGTCATTTTATAACATGCAGAGGCAGGTACTATGGTGAAAGAAATATAACCGAAACCCATTTAAGGTATCTGTTAATGTCCGGAAGAACGGAAAAACACGAAACACACACGAAAGGTGAACAGCTTTCGTTCCAGTCCCTCTATCCTCATGCCTTTATCAGCAACGATATATGTACCATACTAACCGGGGAGATGTAAACGTTGATCTGTTATACTTACGACGGGAGCTTTGAAGGACTGTTGACTGCTATTTACGAAGCATATTACCGGCATGAACGTCCTGAAAAAATTCTAAAGGCTGACTGTCTGCAGCATAATCTTTTTGCCAAATATGTATATATAGATACCGATGAACGTAAAGCGCAGAAAGTCTATGATGCAGTGAAGCAGAAAATTTCCCCTGTGGCAGCTAAAAATATACTCTATGCTTTTCTTTCAGAAGATAATGAAGCAGGTACTTATATATATCGTTATCTGAAACTGGGCTGGAAAATTGGGAAACAAGTGGATTCTGCCGTAGCGGATTCCCGGGTCTTTCAAATACATACATTAAGCAGCAAAGTAAGAAGAGAAGCCGGAAGAATGCTGGGGCTGGTACGATTCCGTCTCCTTAAAAACGGAATATACTATGCTTCTATTGAACCTGATTACAATATACTAGGAATTATTGCTCTTCATTTCAAACGGCGTATGCCGGATCAGGACTGGGTAATTCATGATGTCAAAAGATCCACGGCAGTTTTCCATCATAATAGCGAATACATCATTGTACCTTTCGATTTCAACGGCCCGCTACCTTTGGGCCAAGAGGAAAGAGATTACCAGAGCCTCTGGAGGCAATATTTTATGGATATTGCCATAAAAACCAGGATCAATCCAAAATTACAGCGCCAGCATATGCCTCTGCGATACTGGAAGCACTTAGTCGAAATACCCGGGACGACAAAACAAAATTCACCTTAACAGTTTATCCTATTTTTCAATAATTAATTTGGGGTCAAAATCCAGGTAATCACAGGACACAAGATGGTAATTGATACCATCTATATAGCCCTCCGTTACACAGTTCAAGCTTGCACCGTGAAGATGGCCGAATACAACATGGTTAACAGGATATTCTTTAAGAAGTTGTGCCAATTGATTTTCAGCCCCCTTCTCATCAAACGGGGGATAGTGAAGAAGAACAATAATTTCATCAGCATTATCTGCACTGGCTAATGACAGTTTCAGCCTTTGTATTTCCCTGTTAAATATCTTTATATCATGCTCCAAATCTTCGCTATCCTCGAAAACCGCCCAGCCTCTTGTCCCGCAAAAAGTAATACCGTCCATGGTAATGCTATCGTTTTGAATGGCAAACATACCGGGTGGCAATACACTTCTTACCCGTGAAATCGATGACCACCAATAATCATGATTTCCCCTTATAATAATCTTACGTCCTGGCAATTTGCCAATGCTGTCGAGATCCGGCCCGGCCTCATCCAAATTCATAGCCCAGCTTATATCACCCGGTATAAGAACTATATCCTCAGAACCAATATTGTTCATCCAGTTAGACCTTATCCTGTCCCAATGATTTGTCCAGTGCTCACCGAATATTTCCATTGGTTTCGGCCGGGAACTTGACAGATGAAGATCCCCAATTGCAAATACCTTCATATTTACATTCTCCTTATGAAAAAACCATGGTGCAAAGCATCACGGTTTTTTCAAGATAATATCAAACCCATTATACAGACATAAACGTAATTATACCAGCCCTCTTTTTGAGAATTCCTGGATTACCTCCTCCTGGACCTCCTGGGAAGTTTTTGAAACATCATCAATGGTTAAGCTTATGTATACACTATTGGATTTACTATAATAATCCTTAAGATGGGCGGCCCACTCATTATATTCCTTTAACCGTTTTACAATAGTCTCCTCATTGTCATCATCCCGGACTCTCAGCGGAACTTTACAATCGGGGCATTGGGTATATCCGTCATTTACATGATATATTTTCCTGCAATTCGGGCATATTCTTCTGCCCAATAAACGGTACAGGATAACCTCCTGGGTTACATTTAAATCCAGAACAACATCAACCTTCATATTCACAGAACTCATCATTCTGTCCAGAGCCTGTGCCTGGCTTATAGTACGGGGATAACCATCAAAAATTATCCCTTTGGAATCTTTTAGCTTCTCTATTGCATTCTCAACAACACGGTTGGTCACATCATCCGATACAAGTTTACCTTCATTAACCACCCGAACCTCCTGATATAATGGATGGTCGGGATTCTTAAGAATTTCTCGGAACAAGTCTCCTGTAGATATATGAACAAGCCCAAAGCGTTTCACCAAATATTGGGCCTGCGTTCCTTTACCTGATCCCGGTGGTCCCAGCATTACTATATTCACAAATACCACTCCTTCTATATATCATTATTTTATAATACTACCATAATTATTTTATCATACTCAAAGTTTAAAATACCAGAAAATCATATTCATACCAAATAACACTACATCAATTGTCTTTCATGGTTCTTTTTCTGCCAAATCTTAACTTAACGGTCAATACCCTATCCGTTGAAAAAATTCTTCCTGCGATAAGAATCAATATGATAAAAACTGCCAGCATGTAGATTATACCATTAAATACGATATTATAATTCCCCAGCAGTATATTCTGAGAAGCCAAAAACGGATGACTGAAAGGTATAAGCAATACCAGGGCTTTAACCGGCAGGGAAAGAGAGTTTATATCGGAAAACATGGATATAAAATACGGAATCATAATTAGAAACATGAGTGGCAATATCATGGTCTGTGCACTCTTTAAATCGTCTACCATGACACCCAGGATAATGGCTAAACCAAGAGCACATAATATCGCCAAAAATAATGATATTCCCAATAATACAAAATCATTTGGAGTAAACTGAAGCCCCAGCTGTTGTATTAGTTCATTTGCCTGTCCGCTGCTGGGCATATTCCCCATAAGTCCGCTCATATAATACCTGAAACCCAGCATATATACCCCGGCAGATATTAATCCAATCAGTCCCGAAGCGGCCATCTTGACTATTACAATATAGTTTCTGCTAATTGGAACAGTAAGAAGTGTTTCCAGTGTCTTATCCTGTTTCTCCAGAGCTATGGCTGATAGTACCATCTGTGAGGAATAGAGGATAATCATCATTAAAATTATCGGAACAAATATTGACTGGGAATAGACTATGCTGCTTACTTCTGCAGCCGAGCCGGCTGCCATTTTGTCCCGGACGATAACAAAGTCAGTGCTTTTAATTGGGTTTTTCAAATTGTCGGGATCGATATCAGGGAATTTTTCCTTCAAAAAACTGTTTGATATATATCTGTTTATTTCACTTATTACCCCTTCAACCAAAGCTGTGCTGGCTGAACTGCTGATCGAAAAACTTCGTATATATGTATAAGCTTCTATGTTTTTAAATTCAAATTGTGAGGCAGCCTCGCTAAATCCTTCAGGAATGACTATAAGCAGATCCAAATTATTCCCACTGGCATATTCCAGAGCAGCCGATTTATCCTTTTCTTCCAGAAGGTTTGTTTTAAAACCTGCATATGATAAGTTTTCAATCAATACTTTGGATTCCTGTGAGCCGTCAAGATCAACGATATATACATCCCTTTCAGCAGCAACCTTTTCAATCTCAGACTTTGCAATAACACCTATGAAATAGAACAATCCGGTTGTGAACAGTAAAGACACAATTAGTTGAAAGGTAATCATTTCCTTTATTTCTTTTTTCAACAGATTGACGAATTTATTCATTGTACTAACCCCCTGAACACTTCTTCCAGATTCTGTGCTGAATATTCTCTCTTCAGCTCTTCGGGTTCTCCAATTTCCAAAATCTCACCTTTATCTATTATTGCAACCCTGTCGGATAAGAAATCTATTTCCAGCATATTGTGGGATGAAAGAAGAACTGAAATTCCTTCCTGAACAAAACTCCTTATTATTTCCCGGATCTCAAGGGAATTTATAACGTCAAGGCCGGAAGTGGGTTCATCCAGTATAGCCAGCCTCGGTTTGGTCATCAGCGCTCTGGCCAGCAATAGTTTTCTCACCATACCTTTACTGTAACTGCCCACCTTGTCTTTTAATCTGTCCCGGAATCCTACAATACTGACTGCCCTTTCAATAAACTCATCAAATTCTTGTTTATCCTCAGCATAAAACCTTGCCATGAATTTTAGATAGTCAATACCCGTAAGGTTCTTATACGCTCCAGCTTCTTCGGGCAGATATGTTATCCTTTCCCTTATCTTTTGGGGATTTTTCTTTAAATCCAATCCCATTACCTCCACCCTTCCACTGGTAGGAGTAAGAAGGGTGGCTACAATCCTTAAGGTTGTAGTCTTTCCCGCACCATTTGGTCCAATCAAGGCAAAGATTTCACCTTTTTTTACCTCAAAGCTGATGCCTTTTAGCGCCTCTCTTTTCCCGTAATTTTTCTTTAAATTCTCTACTCGCAGAATAATATCATCCATAATACCATTATCCTCCCAACATTTTATGCTGAACCCGCTTACATGCGATTGCTATATATTAACGTTTTGAGCAACCGATGCCAGATCACATGCCGACAACCAAAAATAAATAATAGAAAATATAACAAAAAAATTTTACCATATTAAACGAAAAAATACAATTGAATATACATTTATTCTATATGAATACAGGAAAAATTTATGAAACTTTAAGATTTTAACAAAGGACTTTGTAGTATAATCCTTGTTGGACATCCGTAGCATCGGGCTTATTACGCTGTTTTTCAGCAATAACCCTGATTTATGAACGACGCATACAAGTACGTATTTTATAATATAAAAGCCAACCTGGTAACCCAGGGCAGATCGTTTATTGTCAGGAGCATGTATTTGTGCTGCCATGCTGTATTACTTTCTTTAGATGACATATGGAGGTTTGGGAATGAAACTGGAACACAGAAAAAAGCTTGATTTTAAAGAGCTAATATACAAGTATAAACATTTTTCACTGGTATCACTGTATGGTTTTGCACAGATATTCTTCCAATACTGCGAACGTACTGTGCAGCCAAAATACATTATGTACTCCCCATTGGATAACTATATTCCATTTGTCAAATATTTTGTTGTACCGTATCTTTTCTGGTTCATATACATGGGCATTGGATTTTTGTATCTTGGTTTGGTGTCAAAAAAAGATTATTACCGGCTGTGCATATATATGTTTGGCGGTATGTACCTTTGTTACATACTATACTTAATGTTTCCTAATGGACAACAGCTAAGACCCGTAATAACTGAAAACGATATATTTTCAAGAATGATCAAACATATATACGCCACCGATACTCCTACCAACGTTGCGCCCAGCATTCATGTTTATAACTCTATAGCCGTCCACGTAGCATTAATTAAAAGTTCCAGATTTAAGAAAAACCGTCTGGCTAAGCTGGCTTCGCTTATATGCATGCTGCTCATCTGCGCTTCTACCGTACTAATAAAGCAGCATTCCATAAAGGATGTCCTGTGGGCAATAGTTTTGGCTGTGGTATTTTATCCAATAGCTTATTACCTCCCCGGACGGATAAAATACAAACATATGGTTACAACAGGTGCCGAAGAGGCATCAGTTAAATAATAGAAACGAAAATAAAAGGGCTTTATCGCCCTTTTATTTTCGTTCGCTCACCATCTTTTTCCTATACTTCTCAGCATCCCAGTTTTTTATTCTGTTTATGTCCTCACTGCTCATGGTACTGAGTTTTAGCCCGTTACTTTCAATATGATGAACGACATAAAGGTATGCAGTCAGAGTTTCCTCGATGGTCCTGGATTCAAGGTATCCGGTTCTGTAAATAACCTGACCGGTTTCGGTAATAATATTGATCTTTTTGCTTATCTCGTCTATGGCAATCTGATCGTCTCCTAAATAAACTATTTGATCCGGGTACAGAACCCTGCCGAAAAACCCCAAATCAATGGGATTATTTCGGATATAGTTCACTGTAAACTCGGTTTCCCCCACAAATTCAGAATCACCACGCCGCTCCAGTTTTATTTCAGGATACGGCTCGGATATGTTAAAAAACTCCTTTATCACATTATTTACCTTTGTGTGAAGCTCGATACACTCCTCCGCATCATCTGCAGTAACAACCAATCCGTGATTCTGCATGAATATAACCTGAGGGAAACTTTTACTGGTTTCTTTATATTCATCTATTATTTGCTTTATTCTATAGGTTAGATAAAAACCGGGCATGGTGTACGGCACCCATATCCAAGGGATTCCCGATGATTTAAAAGACTTGGCTATAAGTTCTTCCCCGCTCTCCGAACAGCATAAAATATTGGCATACACCGGATGGGTGTGAATCACAAATTTCTTGAGGATGGAGTGGAAACCAACCTCTACCGAAGGGCGTAAAGCTTTGTATCCTTCCATATGCAGAGTGTTTTGTTTTATCAGATCGGCTCCTTCCCTTTCAAATACCACATCATCTTTTTCATCTGTCTCATCAAAATATTTTATAACATTCCTGTAATTAACAACTGCAAAGCCATCATCAGGTGTCACCTGCTCCAGTCTGTAGCCCGAGGCTTTTATGGCCATCAGTTCCTTATCAATCTTTACAGAAGTATTACCGCCACCACCCTGAACAAAATCCGGAAACACTCCAACAGCTTTTGAAATCCTCTCCAAACCCCTTAATGCTTTATCCATCAATCTATCCCTTCTTTCATTATTGAATAGATACAGAATCTGATTACGCGTATTAAACCCCTAGTCTTTTCTGCCGCAACAGCTCATTCATTGTAAAATTGTTTTTTACAACATGCCCTTTCAATGGAAGAATCTTCTCATGAATAGCATCAATTATCCAGTCAGGTTGAGGGAAGAAAAACTCCTCCAGCTCATGGGCAGGTGTTATCCAGTTTCTGGCACCTACCACGACAGGTGGAGCATCCAGATAGTCAAAAGCAAGTTCACCAATGGTTTGGGCAAAATCTTTAAGGTGTGAGCTCCTTTCACATGCATCACCGGTGACAATAATCCTTCCTGTTTTCTTGACTGACTCAAGTACCTTGTCATAGTTAAAAGGTACGATAGTCCTGGCATCAATAATTTCCACAGAAAGGCCGTATTTCTCTTCCAGTATTTTAGCAGCATCAAGAGCCCTGTAAAGCATAGCTCCCACCGTCAGGATGGTAATATCCTTTCCTTCCTTCTTTATATCCGGCTCACCTATCGGAACCTCATAGTATCCCTCAGGTACTCCCTCCAGATGGAAAAGCTCTCCTATATCATAAATCCTCTGGCTCTCAAAGAATACAACGGGATCGGTACCCATCAAAGCCGCATTCATAAGCCCTTTTGCATCATAGGGAGTAGCCGGGAACACCACTTTCAATCCAGGTATATGAGCTGCCAGCGACGTCCAGTCCTGGGAATGCTGTGCACCATACTTGGAACCAATTGATATTCTCAGAACCACCGGCATCTTCAACACTCCCGCGCTCATAGCCTGCCATTTCGCCAGCTGGTTAAATATTTCGTCACCGGCTCTTCCCATAAAATCAGCATACATAAGCTCAGCAACCACCCGGCCGCCTGACATTGCATACCCTACAGCTGAAGCAACGATAGCAGCTTCCGATATAGGAGCGTTAAAGAAACGATGATAGGGCAACGATTCGGTTAATCCTCTGTATACTGCAAAGGCTCCGCCCCAGTCCCGGTTATCTTCACCATAGGCAATCAGAGTAGGATCCACATAGAATTTATCCAATATGGCTTCAAATATGGCATCGCGAAGCTGATACGTCCTGACCTTGGAGACCGGTTTGCCATCCTGAATTCCAACACGAACCTTCCTTTTTATTTGTTGTACCCTGGGATTTTCTTCCTTAGGTATAAGTACGGTACATTCTCTGTCTTCCATCTTTTCTATTCTCTGGTTGGAAAACATTAAATCCGCAATGGCATCAGGATTGGAAACCAAATCCATCCTGGGTGATATATTTTCATCAACTGCCAGTTTATATGTCTCAAAAATCAACTCTTTGGTCTGTTGAAGTATTTTATCCAGTTCTTCCCTGCTGGCTATTCCTGCATCTATAAGTTGTTCCCTGTACGATACTAACGAATCCTGCTTTTCCCAGGCATCTATTTCATCCTTAGTCCTGTAGCTTGAAGCATCTGAAGGCGAATGCCCGGAGAATCTGTACGTAATTACATCCAACAGAACCGGCCCCTTGTTCTCCTTAAGCAGCTGTTTCTTTCTCTTAATTGCATCAATGACAGCCAGGGGATTAAAACCATCCACTCTTTCGGCATGCATCTGCTCCGGGTTGACACCTGCACCCACCCGGGCCAGCATCTGGAATCCCATGGTCTCACCACTGGTTTGACCTCCCATACCGTACTGATTATTAAAGAAATTAAATATGATGGGAAGCCCGCCTTTATACCCTTCCTCCCACAGGTATTTAAATTGGTCCATGGCTGCCATGTTCATTGCTTCCCATACCGGTCCACAACCCATTGATCCGTCTCCAATGTTGGCAATCACTATCCCCTTCCGTCTGTTGACTTTCTTAAACAGGGCAGCCCCCATAGCAATTCCGGCAGAGCCGCCAACTATGGCATTATTGGGATAGATTCCAAACGGCGTAAAAAATGCATGCATGGATCCACCCAACCCTTTATTGAAACCCGTTTCCTTGCCGAAAATTTCAGCCAGGGCTCCGTAGAGCAGAAATTCCATGGCCAGCTGTTTTACATCTCCATCATGAGTCTGCCTTCCTTCCACAGCTTTGAGTATCCTGCCTTCAAAAAAGTTCTCCATAATATCCATCAGTTCGCTATCCGGCATCTTCTGTATTGCAGAAAGCCCTTTGGCTATTATCTCTCCATGGCTTCTATGGGATCCGAATATGAAGTCGTCCTTATCAAGATGATAAGCCTGCCCTACCGCCGCTGCTTCCTGACCAATGGACAGATGTGCAGGTCCGGGATAATCGTATTGAACACCGTTATATTCACCGGTAGTTTTAACAAGCAGCAGCATATTCTCAAACTCTCTTATTATTGCCATATCCCTGTATATTCTTATGAGATCCTCTTTTGAGAAGTTGGCTTTTTCCTCTTCAATGGTTTTGTTGTACTGATTAACAGGTATATCCTTAAAAGGAATCCAACCGCTTTTTCGCACCTCGCTCGGATCAATAAACATCTGTTTAGGCATCGCTTTTCCCCTTTCTTCTATAATAAATCTTTATATTGGAAAATGCCTTCCCTGATGATTTCTGACACAGTTGGATGGGGGAATACCAGTTCTTTAATATCCCTAATCCGCATTTCAGTTTCAATCATAATGCATGCCCCATATATAATCTCGGATGAATAGTTCCCTATCATATGTACACCAATCAAGTTCCGGTATTTCTTATTGATTAGCAGTTTGCATATACCATCTCCCCCCTCGTTTTCAGCAACATACCTTCCGCTGTATCTCATAGGGAGTTTGACCACTTCAAAATCAATTCCTTTCTCCCGGGCGGTTTCTTCGGTCTCTCCTACACAGGCTACTTCGGGATTGGTATATATGACTGACGGAACGGCGTTATAACGCATAATATCCCGTCTGCCCAGCATATTGTTTACACAGACTTCGGCTTCCCTGTATGCCGTATGGGCTAACATGGATTTTCCATTCACATCACCGGCTGCATATACTTCGGGCACATTTGTCTTCCCTCTTTCATCGGTTTTGATCGCACCATTCTCAACTTCTACACCGATGTTTTCCAAACCTATATTCTGGACCACCGGCCGTCTGCCAATGCTCATCAATACCTTGTCTGCCTCTATCTCTTCCAGTTTACCTGCAGACTCATAAACAACTGCCCCGTTTTTAATTTCAACCACTTTGGAATTGAGTCTGAACTCTACACCTTTCTTCTGATAGTTCTTAAGGAGTATATTCGAGATATCTCTGTCGGTATTACCGGCTATATGATCCAGCATTTCAATTATAGTAACCTTAGATCCGGCCGAGTTGAAGTATGATGCCATCTCCAGACCTATTATTCCTCCTCCCACCACAACAAGAGACCGGGGGATTTCGGATATGTCAAGTATCTCACGATTGGTAAGCACGTATCCGGCTTCCAGGCCTTCCGTGACACCCGGTATGGAAGGAATAACAGGAGCGGATCCGGTAGCAATCAAAAGTCTTTTTGCTGTATAGGTCTCATCATTTACCATTACAATATACCCGTCACTGCTTTTCCCATCTATGCGGGCGTATCCCTCTACTACATTAACATTACTGCGTTTTAGCTGGGCACGGATCCCCGATACAAGAACTTTAACCACCTTGTTCTTCCGTTTGATGACAGCGTTATGATCCAATTCAACCTTCTGAGCCGTTACACCATATTTTTCGCCATACCTGGCATAATCGAATATTTTCGCTGAATTCAGGAGGGTTTTTGAAGGAATGCATCCTTCGTTTAAACACACACCGCCCAAAGAATTTTTTTCAATAAGCAGCGTGTTAAACCCTGCCTGCCCCGCTCTTTCGGCTCCTATATACCCTGCCGGGCCGCCGCCTATAACAATAAGATCAAAAATCATGTTCTTTCACCTCTCGTTACGCTATTTGGACAGAAAAATGCTAAAATTCTCAAGACTGGTTTTCAGCTCCTGCAAGAATCTGGCTGCAGGTGCTCCGTCAACTGCTCTGTGATCAAAGGTTAAAGATAATCCCATGGCAGGGTATGCTGTCAACTGACCATCAATTTGTCTGACACGCTGTACAATGGTATTTACGCCCAGTATTCCTGTCTGTGGCGGATTGAGTATAGGTGTGAAGGACTCAACTCCAAGGGTTCCCAGATTTGTAACCGTAAATGTCCCGCCTTTCAGGTAATCGGGATTTATGCTGCCTTTCCTGCAGGCCTCGATCAGCTCCTTGGCCTCCCTTGATATTTCACTTAGGGATTTAGTATCCGCAGAATAAATGGTTGGAACCATAAGCCCTCTTTCGGTATCAACGGCAACACCCAGATGAACGTGATTGAAAAGAAGCATACTATCATCCAGAATATGTGCGTTTAAGGCTTTATGGTTAAGAAGTGTCCTGGATACAGCGTATAGAATAATATCTGTAATGGTTATATTCTCAAGCCCGAGATGTGCTCCCTGTTCTTTTATTTTCCGTCTGAATTCAAGAATTTCAGTGGCATCTAAAGAGGTATGTATAGTAAGCTGAGCCGAATTGGCCAGAGATTCCTGCATTGTTTGTGCAATAACCTTTCTTATGTTTGAAAGCTTAATTTCCTCATAATCGGTTTCCATAAACTCAGCCTGGATATCCTGTTCAACCGGCTCAGAGCGCATACCGGGACTGCTCATATCTTCCACATCTGAAGTAGTTATCCTGCCTCCTATACCCGTTCCCAAAGCCGTCTCCCTATTGTCTAGTTTTTGGTATTCCGCTTTGGCAGAAGGTGTTACAACCGGACCGGTATCCATAAGCAGCCTTATGTCTCTCTCGATAATCCTGCCCTGAGGTCCGGTAGGGATAGCAAATCTGTAATCTACCCCGGCCTTATCTGCAAGATTGCGTGCCCGGGGGCTGATTTTAATTTCGTCGCTTCGGACCGGACTTGCGGCTTTGACGGTATCAGTTTCTTGTGTCATCTCCATTTTTTCGATCTTATTGGCTGTTACGTCTTGAATACCGGTCTCTGGCTCTTCCTCAACCTGAGATACAATGTCTGAAATATCCTCACCTTCCTGGCCTATAATACAAACTGTCGAAAGAACCGGTACATCGTCTCCAACATCGTAATAAACTTCCAGCAGTATTCCTTCCGCTTTTGCCTCTTCGTCAAAGGCAGCCTTGTCAGTTTCGTATGAAAACAAAATATCTCCGATTTTAACCGTATCCCCTTTATTCTTGTGCCATTTGGTTATAACACAGCTTTCTACAGTCTGCCCTTGTTTTGGCATAATTACCGGTACCGCCACCTTTACCACTCCCTATTCAATTTCAAATGTTATAAATTTGTTATAATTAACACTTATTTATCAATTATTTGTTAAATTTGATGTTCTCAATGTTAATTTATGGCTCTTTTTTAACATTTTAACTTTCATTACCATTCTAGCAAATGGGTATACCCTTGTCAACAATCCAAATTACTATTAAATTGCTGACACATATGGAAATCAATGGTTGGTCCGGTTGATAAAAGATAATATAAAATGTATAATATCCTTAAACTGTTGTAAACTTAATGTTAATTATCGAAAGGGGTAGATGGCCTATGCCGTGTCAATGCCAACGCCTGAAAGATCAGATTGCCATTGTAACAGGTGCCGGCCAGGGATTAGGAGAAGCTCTGGCAAAACGTTTAAACGATGAAGGCGCCAGGGTTGTAGTGGCCGATATCAACTTTGAATCGGCCAGGAAAGTTGCTGAAAACCTTGATAACGCCTTAGCCATAAAATTGGATGTAACCGATTATGAGCAGTGCGAGGAAATGGTGGAAATAACTCTGGAGAAATACGGAAAAATCGATCTTCTGGTATGTAATGCCGGTATTCTGATTGCCAAAGCTATCGATGAATTTTCCGTTGACGAATGGAAAAAAGTTATAGACGTAAACCTGATTGGATACTTTAACTGTGCCAAGGCAGTTGTTCCCGCTATGATAAAACAAGGAAAAGGTAACATAATTCAAATAAACAGCAAATCTGGAAAAAAGGGTTCCTTTAAAAATTCAGCCTATGCCACCAGCAAATTCGGAGGCATTGGATTGACCCAAAGTCTTGCCTTAGAGCTGGCCCGGCACAACATAAGGGTTAATGCTATATGTCCCGGCAATCTTTTGGACTCACCATTATGGGTAAACAGCTTATATGAACAATACGCCCGTAATCAGGGAATTACAAAAGAAGAAGTCAGACAAAAATATTTAAACCAGGTTCCATTAGGAAGAGGATGTACATACGAGGATGTAGCAAATGTACTGGTATTTCTGGCTTCTGATGAATCAAGCTATATGACGGGACAGGCAATCAATGTAACGGGTGGTCAGGAAATGCGATAATTTATAAAACAATATGGCCGGTATTAGTTCCGGCCATATTAATTTCATCTCAAATATATTCAATTAACCTATTGGTTTGGCATTGGCAAGCAAATACCTCTCTGCCTCTGCGCACCACAGCCCATTATTAGCCTCAACAATTTCAGCCAGTTTGGCAAACATCGGATCATTTTTACCTAATTCCTTAAAATCGGCAATCGGCGTAAGATCTAATTCAATGTTTGTATATATGAGCTTCTTGCCACCGGGAATTTTGGGCAGATTCAATGTTGTATCCACCACACTGTTAAGGCCGCCGATATGGGTAATCATAGAGGCTGGGTTTATACGGCCCTTTTCCATCATTTGAAGAGCCTCTTTCATATCATCCGTGTTACCACCACTGGTACCCACAAGATGGGTGGATGCATAATGAACATTATAAAAATTGATCCTGGCCGAAAAATTAGGATCTGTGGGACCGGCAAAGAAGTTGAGACAGCCGTCCCTGCCCAGTATACGGTCCCCAATTTCAACCACGGATTGAACAGGCGCATATACAAACACATCGTCATATCCTTTACCATCTGTAAACGAAAGAAGATAATCTTCAATATTATCCATTCCGGCAGTATTAATATATTTCAGCGTAACACCGTTTCGTTTAGCCTCTTCTTCCGTTAATATCTCACTAGCTCTTTGCAATCGAGCCTGATCAATATCGGTCACCACCAGCAACCTGGGTTTTCTGTCTCCATGTACTGCATAATCAATAGCTCCCAGACCCATTGGTCCGGCTCCTGCCAGTATTGCCATGTTACCACCGTCTACAATGCCCATTTCATGTACATAACTGCCGGGCTTTGTGTGGTAGTTGGCATGGAAGGCTCCGATTATACATGACATGGGCTCGGCAAGTGAACCATAGAAAAATGCGTCCCCGCTATAGTCCAGCAGACAATCCATCTCCATCACTTCATTCGGGATAATTATATGAGTTGCGCTGCCTCCGATATAAGGGTAGGAATACCCGGGCGAATCCAGCCTTCCTTTATAGTTTATCGCAGGTTGTATTGAAAATTTTTGTCCTGGTTTGAATTTGTGTCTCCATTTTGCCCCGACTTCCAAAATAATGCCGCAAAACTCATGCCCGATAATAACCGGGTTGACATCAACATCATCAGGAACACGCTTGTGATCCTTCCCCTGAATAGCAGCCTTGTATGACGACATACATATACTGTCTGATATAATCCGGGCCAGTATCTCATCTTCCTCTATCGGGGGCAGTTCAAACTCCTCAAGCCGTAGATCATTTTTGCCATATAAACGCACAGCCTTAGTTTTCATAATTCTCAGCCTCCTGTAAATGTCTTATTTATATCTTAAGCCCCAGCAGCTTACTGTTTCTTACGCTTTTGCTCCTGATAGTCTCATCCCGTATGTATCCATCATCACCGCAGATATTCTATGATGGTGCAAGTAAACTACAAGTCCTGCCGGACAGAATATTCATAGTTGTATCATTTTCAGTGTATGATAATCCCCAGTTCCCGGGCAGCCTGCTCTATGCTTTCCGGCAACTGTTTATCGGTAATTAATATATGAACATCACTCAGCGTGGCAAAAGTAAATGGCATATTCTTATCTATTTTGCTCACATCCATCAATAGGATTACTTTTCTGGCTTTCCTTACAACCGCCCGTTTAAGCTCGCATTCATTATAATCACCGCAGGTAAAGCCATATTCAAGAGAAAAACCTGATGTAGCCATAAAAGCTATGTCCACGTTTATATCTTTTATAAAATTTAAGGAATTGATACCGGAAATGGAAAGGTTGTTTCTGTTTATATGACCACCGACAAGGGTAACGGATGGGCTGCTGTGTTTTAAAATTTCCAGGGCAATATTAGGCCCATTGGTCATTATGGACAGATTTTTATCAGGCAGCATTTTAGATAAACACATCATGGTTGTTCCGGAGTCAATATAATATGAACGCCCGGTTTCTACATACTCCAGAGCTTTCTTAGCTATCTTCATCTTTGCTTCAACATTTTCCATAGCCCGCAGGCTGTAGACATCTTCTTTAAGGCTGGATATCAAATTTATTGACTTTGCCCCGCCCCGAACCCTGATTATCTGACCCTGTTCCTCGAGATAGCTGAGATCCCGCCTTAAGGTCATTGCAGATACGTCAGGAAACATCTTTTCCAGTTCTTTAAGCCTGACCTCACCCTTATTTTGTATATATGCATTAATTATTTCCCGTCTTTGTATTTTCAACCTTTTCACTTCCCCAGAGTTAATTCTATATAAAACATATTATAATTCTAATATAATACAAAATGTTACAATTGATCAAATTTATCATATTTTACATTTATAATAACAAAGCAACTAACATAAGTCAACGATTATAAGAACTATAAGGCTTAGAACCTGAATTAACAGGTCCTAAGCCTTTTTCCAATGCGTTCTCTGTTATATCCTTCAAATTAATAAGATACATCCGATATTACCAGGGCCACTCATTTAACAGATAATCCCTTAAAATCAGATTATCTTCATCTATCTCTTTGTCCAGTTCAGAATACTCGGTCCCACTCATAAAATAATTCACAGCATATCTGGCGGCTTCTTCAGGTTCCAGATCGGCCTCATAATTCTTCTTACCTGACATATACGAACGGACCCAACCGGGATGATAAACCCTGAAAGTATAGCCTTCGGGTCTCAACCTGTTAAATGTAATCTTTACTGCCATATTAAGTGCTGCCTTGGACATACAGTAACCATACCAGGCTGTACGTTCACAGGCTCCTATGCTTCCGGCCTCTGAGGAGACAAAACACAGTCGTTTTAATGAACCCTTATCCACTAACGGCAGAAATACTTCCATAACCCTTATTGGCCCCAAAGCATTCACATCATAAACCCGGTGTATATCATCATAGTTCTGCTGTTCTCTTATATCTAACTTATTGGTAGGCGCTGTTATGCCGGCATTATTGATAAGAACATCAACATAACCAACTTCCTTGCCAACCTTTTCAGCAGCCTTTTTTACCGATTCAATGGACGATACATCTAACGGAACAATACGAAGTTTTTCCGGATATTTTTCACTTAATGATGATAGTTCAGGCCAGTCAGGTATATACTGCCCGGCATAAACCAGCCATCCTTTTTCTAAAAAATTCTTGCACAGACCAAATCCCAATCCACGGTCGGCGCCGGTTATAACAACTACAGGTGTCTTATTCATCGCAATTCCCCCTGTTCATAAATTTTTTTGAATATAATAAAATTTACTCCTTTTCTATGCACCAGTTAATAGCATTCTTCAGCAATACCTGAAAGCCCTTATCAAGCCATACTTCAAGATTGTGACCCGGCGTCAGCACGCATACCCTTCCAGTACCATATTCTTTCGTCCAACCGGCAGGTTGGGTGCCATGCTCTGATGTTGAAGTTAAAAACACATGTATTTTATCGTTATCATCAATCTCCATAAAATAATGCTCATCCTTGAGATTAAAAGGAGTAAACCCTTGGGTAATGGCATGCTCCCCCTTGGCTTCAACCATAACAGGACACTGCTCCGGATGATGGGTAAACACCCCACCCAGTATATCCCGAATTATTCCGGCTTCACCATATCCTGCCGTTCCGGAATGTATTGCTAACAATCCTCCACCATTGCTTACATAGCTGTCAAAAACCTTTTGAGCTTCCTCAGTTGCCCATTTTTCGGTGTTACTGGAAGAAATATTATTGGATTTTGAGAGTATCACAACCGGATATTCCTTTATCGTGTTTAATTCAAAATCACGCATATCCTCCACATATACAAATTCCATACCGCTGTCCTCAAGAGGCTTCAATCCGTCCTTAACCACGCTGCCCGGATGCCAGTAATCATCGCAAATAACAAGAACACGCATTTTAAATCCCCCCATTTTAATATATTTATTTATATATCCGGCATATACTACCTTATCCATCCGGTAAAAAGATGGATTTTCTCTTTCCTGCTACTCATCATAGGTGCCCAGTTCAAGCCCTCTCTCAACAAAATATTTATATGTATCATAATTAACCGTATCGGGTATGGAATGATCGCTGTGAAGTACATACCCATACTTCTCTTTCACTATGGGGATTTTACTTTCCAATTCCCGGGATACAAGATCTTTATCGTTTGAATACAACACTCTCACATCAATACCACCCATAAATGAAAGCACATCACCGTAATCTTTATACAACTTTATCAGATCCATACCAGCTTTCACTTCAATAACCTGCAAACAATCTATTCCGGCTTCAATCATGCCGGGAACCAGAGGCTCCACATAACCGCATGAATGCATTATAACCGGCAGATTATGACTTTTAGCAAACTCTATGGTTTTTATATGTCCCGGTTGAATAATCTCCTTATACATTGCCGGCGACATGAAAGGTTTTTGTTTAAATCCCATATCCTCATAATACCATATTCCATCAGGATATCCTTCCCGGGCAAACAAAATTTCCTGTAACTGAATGGTAAGTGTGGCATATGTGTCTACCATATCCCTTACCCAGTCCGGATCAAGAGCCATTCCAACCAGCATATGTTCATGCCCGCACATTGGGTGCATACACTCAAACACATTAACTCCCGACCATACAAAGAAACGGTTATGCTGACGTGCATGTTCCCTGGCCTTGCGGTACGCCTCAAAATTAATCCTCCTTGGATCGGGGGTTAATAATGGCTTTATATGTTCCTCCCACGCTTTCCGTTCCTTAACCAGAAAATCCACATGTTCCGGAGTGCTGTCGTGCAGCTTGTGCCTTCTAAGCAAAGCCCCGTTTCCATCACGAATCAATATGGTCTCTTCTGTTTCCTCAACAACCTGAGGTTCAAAATCCAAATCCGCGACAAGATTGAATGGCCAGCACATCTCCATATCAAAACCAAAATGATCGGTCAGATCTTCGTCCTGGCTGATATAACCGTCTGCCTGCCATTTTTTCATTGTATCCCCCCAGAAATGCTCAAACAGGCCAATACGATCCACCGGTTTCCGTTTTAGTATATTGCTGATCCTTTCTATACCAGTCATAGGCTGCATACTATTTCCTCCTTACCGTTTTTATTGCATAGCTTTATTCTTCCCGCTCTTTTTTCATCTCATCAACGGTTTTTACCTTTAAACGGGCAGCGCCTTTGTAATCATCCCTGGTTTTAATAAGCTTTCCGGATTCAAGCCGCTTCCTTGCTTCTTCAATAGCCTTTTTATACTGGGGCAGCCATTTTGCTTGAGCAACCAGCATTTCATCCACCATCTGCCATATCTCCGGAGGGTTGCATACTGCTCCTGTCAAAGGATCCATCATCATTGCCTGTCTCAGCAGCATATCATCACCGTGTACGCCTGCTTCCACTGCCAATCTTTGTACGCTGATGCTGGCATTACAGACAGCTGCACAACCCAATGGCAGGTCACCCACCTTCGGAATATTGATTCCGTTGGCATCAACATAGCCGGGAACTTCTACCACTGCATCATCCGGTAAGTTTGTAATGGTTCCATTATTAACAACATTAAAGTGACCCCTGTAAATCCTGCCGGTTTCAAGCCCTTCAAGAATATACGAACCATGTTCCTGGCTCCGTTTGTCAGGGGCAAATACTCTCGCAGGCTCCTTCAACCATCTTGGAAAATCAGTCTCAAACCAGTTTCTGTTTTCTGTACAGACCCTTAAATAACCGCCTGTCTCTCCATGTATCCATGAGCTTAGATCAATCCAATCCATGATCTCATCGGGACGCTTGCGGTACCACGGTACATATTCACTGAGATGTCCGTTTGATTCGGTACTGTAGTAACCAAATCTTCTTAGCATGTCAATCCTGACCTTTTCGGTTTTACTGTAAACCGGGTGTTTCTCAAAAGCCTCCAGCAGTCTGCCGGTCATGTCCTGTCCCTTATGTTTGACCTGTATATACCATGTCTGATGGTTTATTCCTGCACAGATGATATCCACTTCCTCCTGTTTTAACCCCAGAACTTCGGCAATCTGCTGGTGTCCACCCTGTACTCCGTGACACAAACCAATTGTCTTTACACCACCGTATTTATTGCATACCCAAGTGATCATGGCATTGGGATTGGCATAGTTGAGAAGGAGACAATCAGGATGGCTTACATCCCGGATATCCTTGCAAAACTCAAGTACAACCGGAATCCCTCTTTGACCATACATAATCCCGCCGGGTCCCAGTGTATCACCAACACATTGATCTACCCCGTATTTCAAAGGTATATCAATATCCAGTTGAAATGCCTCCAAACCTCCAATTCTTACCACGTTGAATACATATTTTGCATCTTTTAGAGCTTCTCTCCGGTTTGTGGTAGCCTGGATTTTGATCTTTAAGCCATTCTCATCAATATCTCTCTGGCATAGCTGGGTCACCATATCCAGATTTCTCTCGTTAATATCGGTAAAAGCCACTTCGATATTTCGAAATTCCTCCACCGACAGGAGATCCTGCAGCAGCTGTCTTGTAAAACCAATACTGCCCGCTCCGATAAACGCAACTTTAAATGACATTGGTACTCCTCCTTAAAATCATTCTTCTTTTAATTTACATAACATTTTCCGCTTGCCAGATTACCCGCATAACGATGGAATGCAGAGTTCTTGTTAAAAAGAATCGTTTAGGAATGTAACGCCGGGTTTAAAGACATCCTGTAGTTTTTTCAACACATTGTGATCCGTCAATTGTAATTTGCCAGTATCCACGGCCTGATTTATGTTTATATAACCCATAATTATCTGTGTCAGTGTACCAATACTGCATTGCAGATCCCATTCTGAATTTTGTATCTTACGTACATCGACCCGACTCCCGTCAATTGACACCTCAAAACAGCCATCATTCCACGGTGCCCAGGGATCATCAACTTTTATGACAAAGCTTTTGGGATACTCTGTTTCAAATGGATAGCTTAGGAGAACATTTTGCAAATCTACAATACGGGCCATCATCCCGGGAACAATTTTAATATCTCTCCGGGGATTATCAAGCATTAAAATCAAATTATCATCGCTGGGAGCCCTCCATACCACCTCTCCGGTCTGGGCGCTATGGAGATAAATAAATCTGAAAAGTTCATTTCGGACTTCAGGAGATGAGTATATTAGCTCATTAACATGAAACTTTCCGTCACTTATTCTAAAAAATATGTATCCTTGTATATTGTCATTTTTATCTATGAATACATACCTTCTGTCGTTACTTCCCTCACGCGGCATATACCGTTCCCACTGAGCCTGGCTTCGGTTGAGCATTCCGTTGTATCTGCGTGCATAACTGCTATACAACGACATCACGGCTGACATATCAGTCTTTTCCATAGGACGGTATTTCCCGGATCCGCTGCCAAATCTTTTAAAATCATCAATATTCAACTTGTATTCCTTGTATTCATAGCACAGCTCCCATCCGCATTTCCGGTAAAATGCATATGAAAACGGTCCCAGTGCGGAAAATATTTGAGAATTTTGCTTCATAATCTCCAACGACTTCACCAGCAGGTTTCTGGCACAATTATGATACCGATATTCGGGTAAAGTAGCAACCCCACCGATACCAGCCATTTTTACACTGTTCCCATAGAAAAACATCTCATATGGAAGTATATACAAACATGCCGCCATATTGCCTTCTATAAAAGCTCCTAAACAGATATCCGGTTTAAAAATAGAATTGACTATCTCCTCAGCCGTTTCCTTTGACATGCTAAAACAATAGGTCCACAGTCTTATGGCCTGTTCCCGATAACTGGGCTCTGCAAACCTTACTTCCACCTTTACCCCTCCAAACTGAAAACCTGTATTATAATGTTTGTTGCCCCGTTTAATCTTCTGTCCCGTTACTTATATTCTATACAAACTGACAAATTCCTCTATATCAACTTACAATTGTTTTTCATTAAGTATGTCTGATTCCATAAAAACAATACCTTTATACATAACCAAACATTATTATATTCTACTTGGTTGGCATCATGAATATCTATGAAACAGAACATTAATATACCGGGGGAATTATATTGAAGATAAACACCCGTTCCATGCTGTACGGAGCTTTTATCCTGGCCAGTGCCAACGTTGTGGTCCGGGCAATGGGCTTTATATACCAGATAATCTTAAGCCGCCTTTTGGGACCCGAAGGTATGGGAATATATCAACTGGTGTTACCGCCTTATTCAATTGCTCTTGCCTTAACTGCATCGGGAATACCCGTAGCCGTTTCCCGACTGGTTGCCTCCAGGAATGCCATTGGTCAACATAATGAGGCAAAAAAGTTTGTATCAGCCGCCATAGGAATTGTATCGTCACTGGGTATCCTGATTTCATTTTTAATGATAGTAGGTTCCCAATGGCTGTCATACAGTGTGCTTAATGACCCGCGCACCCGTCTGCCCCTCATAATCCTGTTTCCATGCGTAATTATAACCAGTACGGGAGCTGTATTTAAAAGTTATTTCTATGGTATTAAAAATACCCATTATCCCGCCTTGGCTGAAATTATTGAACAAATAGTTCGTATTGCCATGGTTGTGTTATTGCTTTTCTGGATTGACCCGGGAAGTTATGAAACGGCTACAATTTTTATCGTACTGGGTATTGTAGCAGGCGAATTATCGAGTCTGTTATATCTTCATACCAATTACTACAATAAAACAAAGAGCTTTAGCAATGAACCGGTATCGGCTTCAATTTCATCCCGCGTTGCAAACATTGCAAGTATTGCGGTTCCCGTTACATTTACACGACTTGCGCTTACAACATTAAACTCCGTCAACTCCATTCTGATCCCCCAGAGATTGATGGCCAGCGGGATGACAAACAGTCAGGCGGTATCCCTTTTCGGCATAGTATCCGGTATGGTACTTCCTTTGCTGTATATGCCTTTTACCGTTACAAACGCATTATATACCGTGATTATACCCCATCTGTCGGAAGATCTTGCTACATCCAACTGGACCGCTATACGTACAAATGTTTCACGCGCTATACGGTTAACCGCAACCTTTGCCTTCCCTGCCTGTGCATTATTGCTCTCATTGGCACACCCTATTGGTCTTGCACTGTATAAGCAGCCTCAGGTTGGGCAGTTTCTCATACCTTTAACCTGGTGTATGGTTTTTCATGCCCTTCAACATACATTAAGCGCCATATTAAATGGTCTTGGCAAACAAAAACAGGCAGCATTGTATACTACAATAGGAGGTATCATACAGATTCTTTGCACCTATTTCCTCGTTGCACAACCTGAATTTGGAATTTATGGTTTCATTATTGGTTTTAATCTAAGAAGTACGTTCGCATTTCTATTAAGTTTCATACATGTTATCAAACTGACAAAACTTAAAATTAAATGGGCAGAATGGTTCCTAAAGCCGGGGTTTGCAGCAATTTTTGTAGCTTCATTCAGCAAATACTCATTCAACCAGTTGACAGCTCACACCGTCCCCATGGCAGTATCGTTAATCCTGTCCTTACTGACAGGTGGAATAACTTTTCTGACCGTACTCTATTGCGTTGATGGGATCCCCCGTATAAACAAAAAGACCCCTTTAACTTTTTGCTAAAGGGGTCTTTTTACTTGCTAATAATCTCTATCAGGCTTTTCCGGCACAACCCAGCACATTTACGATCTTGTGCTTGACAAGTTCTTTAATTGCCTCTCTTGCAGGACCCAGATACTGTCTTGGGTCAAAATGGCTCGGATTCTTTGCAAAATATTCTCTTATTGTACCGGTCATTGCAAGTCTTAAGTCAGAGTCAATGTTTATCTTACAAACAGCCATTGATGCGGCTTTTCTAAGCATTTCTTCAGGTACTCCCTGAGCTCCAGGCATTTCGCCACCGTACTTGTTAATCTTTTCCACAAATTCAGGAATAACCGAAGAAGCACCGTGCAGAACTATAGGAAATCCCGGAAGTCTCTTTTGAATTTCTTCAAGGATATCAAATCTCAACTTAGGCTCGCCCTTGAACTTGTATGCACCATGGCTGGTCCCTATTGCAATGGCAAGGGAATCAACACCGGTTCTTTTTACAAATTCCTCGGCTTGATCTGGGTCTGTAAATGTTGCATCCTCTTCGGATACATTTACTGCATCCTCAATACCTGCAAGCCTTCCCAGTTCGCCTTCCACCACAACTCCCTTTTCATGTGCATAGTCAACCACTTTCTTAGTCAAAGCTATGTTTTCTTCAAAAGGCAGGTGGGAACCGTCGATCATGACCGAAGTAAAACCTCCGTCAATGCACGCTTTACACAGCTCAAAACTATCACCATGATCAAGATGTACACAAATTGGAAGATCGGTCTCAATCAGAGCAGCTTCTATAAGCTTCATCAGGTATGTATGATTTGCATACTTTCTTGCCCCTGCCGATACCTGAAGAATCAAGGGAGCATTCACTTCCTTGGCAGCTTCAGTTATACCCTGAATTATCTCCATGTTGTTCACATTAAAAGCTCCTATAGCATATCCGCCTTCATAAGCCTTTTTAAACATTTCTTTTGACGTAACTAATGGCATACTTTAACAACTCCTTCTATTTAAATTTTTATAAGCTATTTAATATATTTTTCTCAAACTGAATCGAAGCTAATCTATGTAAATGGTACTGGCAAAAAATGATCTTTACCATAATAATTCTACCACATTATTTTACAAAATCAAGGATCTTTATCATAATCGCTTCAGAAATTCCATGATAACTTAATAATCTGAATATATTATTAAGCAAAAATTATTTATGACAAAAACACTGTTAAAATTGCTTTTCAAAACATTATATGGTATATTCTATTATGTATGGTTTTTATATAAATCTGTACATAATAAAATTTATATAATCAACGGTAAAAGGAGGTTTTTGTGTAATGAGCGAACTTAGAGGAGCCTGTATTCTAGGTCAGTCAGGCGGCCCCACTGCAGTAATCAATGCATCAGCGGCAGGTGTTTTTCAGGAAGCCTTAAAACAGGATTGTATAACTGCTGTATATGGTGCAGCCCATGGAATTCAGGGAATTTTGAATGAAGTATTCTATGATATTGGCAAAGAAGATCCTTACGAACTTGAATTATTAAAAACCACTCCTTCATCGATGATAGGTTCCGTACGCTATAAACTAAAAGATCCCGATGAAGATGATACCGATTACAAAAAGCTGCTGGACGTATTCCGCAAGTATAACATACGCTATTTCTTCTACAATGGTGGAAATGACTCCATGGATACCTGCAATAAAATAAGCAAATACATGCAAAAGGCTGGTTATGAGTGCAGGATAATGGGTGTTCCCAAAACCATTGATAATGACCTATGGGGCACAGACCATTGTCCTGGTTTCGGAAGCGCTGCGAAATACATTGCTTCAACTACAATGGAGATCTTTCTGGACGTCAGGGCTTATGACACACAAATGGTCACTATTCTGGAGATAATGGGAAGGAATGCCGGATGGCTGACAGCCTCTGCAGCACTTGCTTCAGCAAAGGGGTATGGTCCCGATCTTATATATCTGCCGGAGTTAACATTTGATATTGACAGATTCCTTGACGAGGTAATCTCCGTATACAACAAGAAAAAGAACATTATCGTAGCTGTTTCTGAAGGTGTTAAGGATAAGGACGGAAGATACATCTATGAATATGGCCCGGCATTAACCAAGCATAAAGACTCCTTTGGTCATGTTCAGCTCGGCGGCCTGGCAGCAACTCTGGCAGGCATTGTAAAAGAGAAAACCGGCGCAAAGGTAAGAGGCATTGAGTTTAGCCTTCTACAGAGATGCGCAGCCCACCTTGCCTCCAAGACCGACGTTGATGAGGCTTACCTTGCAGGTCAGGCTGCTGTTCAACATGCAGTACAGGGTATCACCGATAAGATGGTAGCTTTTGAAAGAGCTGAAGGCAGCGAATATAAGTGCAACATCAAACTTGTGAACCTGACCGATGTTGCCAATGTAGAGAAGAAAGTACCCAGAGAATGGATAAACAAAGAGGGTAACGGAGTTACCGAAGACTTTATCAAATACGCGCTGCCACTTATACAGGGTGAATCCAGACCGCCTTTTGAAAATGGATTGCCAAGATTCGCAAGACTGAAAAAGGTATTAGCTACAAAATAAAAATGAATTTAGCAAATAAAAGGGGGCACGAAATGTGCTCCCTTTTATTAATTTCAGATATTTGGGATGCTGCACTTAAAACTACATCATTAAAGGAGGCAGATATTGTGAAATTTGAATTATTACATCCAGCAGATCAGATAGTAATGATTATGGAAAGGATATACAACTACGGAATGACTACTACATCAGGCGGTAACCTGTCCATTCTTGATGATAATGGAGATATCTGGATAACTCCATCCGGGATAGATAAGGGTTCCCTGCACAGGAACGATATCATTCGGGTTAAACGTGATGGAAGGATTGAGGGAAACCATAAACCATCAGTTGAACTTCCCTTTCATGAAATGATCTATCAAAAAAGACCTGATATAAAAGCGATTATCCATGCTCATCCGCCGGCCCTGATTGCTTTTAGCATAACCAGAAAAATCCCTGATACAAGACTTATTCCCAATGCCCATCTTATATGCGAACCGGTAGGAATGGCCGAGTACGGACTGCCAGGTAGTAAAGATCTCGGTAAAAAAATCGCATTTCAGTTTGAAAAAGGGTTTAAGACGGTTATACTAGAAAACCATGGAGTGGTGTCCGGAGGTAAAAATTTGTTCGAGGCATTTATGGCCTTTGAAACACTGGATTTCTGCGCCAGACTGGAACTTAAGGCCAGAAGACTGGGAAAGCCGGTGAGTTTAACCGACAAACATATTCAGTTATCAAAAAATAAGCAGCATGTAATCATGAATGAGTTTATTCCTCAAAGCTTTAGCAGCCGGGAAAGAGAAATCAGAAGGGATATGTGCCGGCTTATACACCGGGCATACGACCAGCAGCTCTTCACCAGTACGCAGGGAACATTTTCCCAAAGGCTGGATCATGATTCCTTTATTATCACCCCTTACGGGATTGACAGGAAGTACCTTGATATTGATGATCTGGTACGGATTGAGAATGGATGGAAGGAAGCAGGCAAAACCCCCAGCCGTTCGGTATTGCTTCACAAAGCCATATATGATAAACATCCCTATATAAACTCGGTGATCATAGCCCATCCCCCCAATATTATGGCTTTTGCGGTAACGGAAGAAGAGTTCGAAACAAAAACCATACCAGAAAGCTATATCATGCTGCGAAATATTCCAAAGCTTCCCTTTGGATGCACCTTTATGCAGCCTGATATGACGGCGGATACCTTTTCAACGCAAACACCCATAGTTATGGTGGAAAATGACTGCATTATAGTAACGAACGACACTCTGCTGGGTGCTTTTGACAGGCTGGAAGTGGCTGAATACAGTGCAAAAGCCATCATAGCAGCCAAGGATCTGGGAGAACTTGTAACCATTAACGATAAACAACTGGCTGAGATTGAAAAAGCATTTGAGCTATAAAAAACAATGGCCGTTTCCTTCAGGTTTTAAAAACCCGGAAACGGCCAACAGTTTACACTAGCTACTGGTTGACATCAGATCTTTGCATACATAATACAAAGATCATTGTGAATAAGATAGCCGTCAGCAAGATATATCAATATGAGAACCCCGTTTAAGATCATTACAGCTCAGGTCCATATGCTGCTCAATGATGAAATATTTAATGAAGTCAGCACTGCTTCTCCACCCTCGGCAAGGAATTCCAAGCCTTTATTCTCATCCTGGTCAATTGCTCCAATGGGCATATATACCAGGCCTTCGTTCCCAAAGATCTCGATAATTGCCCGATCTACCAGAATACGTAAACTGATCTTCTTCTGCTGAGGTTTTAAAACAGCACATTTATCCATGAAATAAAGCTTTTGCTCTTTAGCATCATAACTCAATTCAATACCATGTATATCCATTATTATCCTTTTGGCAGAACCCAAATCCAATTCAAAGCATATATCCATTAGTTCACTATCAACATCAACTGATAAAGGAACATCTTTTTTTAACATCTGGAATTCATAGGAATACCTGTGCCGGTAAAGATCTTCAATTTCCCTTACAGGATATGTGAAAAGCCGTACACCTTCATCAGTAGTTCTGAGGGTCAGTTCACAGGGGAAAGTCATACATCCATTAAAAGGCATATCAGGAATATCAATGGTAGCCCATGAAATTTGAATAACCCTGCCATCATCTTTTGGAATGTTGCTCCAGGTCTGGGCGGCATAGCTGTACCCTGCCTCGATTGAACTGCCGGTAATATGTCTGTATTCTTCAACAAAATTTCTGCCATCAAAACTGCCAATCATATAGCTTCCATTGGCGCTCCAAAAAACCCATCTTTTATTGTTTGGATCCCCGTCCACCGGTAATTCAAATATATCGGGACATTCTCCGGTTCCCTCAATTCGGTATTCTGCAAACTGACTCCAGTTCTTAAGATCGGAAGAAGCAAACAATGCATAATCCTCACCCTCAAGATATAAAGCCATAAGCCATCGTCCGGTGCTCTCGTGCCAGACAACTTTTGGATCCCGGTTGCCGCTTTTTATCTCCCCAATGACCGGATTATCATGATATTTTGTCCAGGTACGCCCCCCGTCTATGCTGTAAGCAATACACTGGGTAAAGGGATGTCCTGTGGACTGTATGGATGTTCCACCGGCGGCAGTGTAAAATAGTACTATAGGATCCTCTGCACCGCATTTTAACCCGGAGGTGTTATAGGTATCAACTACTCCGGAACCGGAGAACATTGTACCCGTCTCATCAGGATACAATACATCCCCCAGCTCGTTCCAGTGTATCAGATCCTTGCTGACAGCATGCCCCCAGTGCATGTTTCCCCATTTGCATCCATACGGGTTATGCTGATAAAACAGGTGATACTCACCTTTGTAGTATACAAGACCATTAGGGTCGTTTATCCATCCCCTCCTGGAAGAGAAATGGAACTGGGGTCGATACTTTTCCTGATATAAATTATCGGCCCCTTTAATTTCATCCCCCTGCTCTATGGTATCAAGTATGTTCTTATCCTCCGCATCCAATACGGTGATGCTAAGCTGCCGTCCGATCAGCCTGCTTACATCCATGAAAACCCAATAATCCGGTTCACCTGAAGCCAGTTCTATTTCAAACTCGCGAATATCATTTCTGTCCAGAACACATCTTACTAATAGCTTGGGAGCTCCATTTTTTACCGGGAAATTAAGATATTTATACCTTATCAATATTTCTCTGGTTATACCCATCGGACTTACCCCCGATACCTTATATGTCATTCATTCACTACATTAACCGGTTTTCCGTTCAAGAATGCTTTCAGGTTATCCACAGCAATCTTCATAAGCCTCTGCCGTGCCTCTTTAGGTGCCCATGCTATATGCGGAGTAATTATAATATTCTTTGCCTTCAATAATGGGTTATCCGCACTTATAGGTTCCTTTGAAACCACATCCACGGCTGCTGCGTATACTTTGCCACTGTTTAGTGCCTCGGCCAAATCCTCCTCAACCACCAATGGTCCTCTGGAGGTGTTTATTATTATTACTCCATCTTTCATCTTTGCTATACTTTCCTTATTAATTATACCCTTTGTGCTCTCAAACAGCGGACAGTGTAAGCTTATCACATCCGACTCCTCAAGCAATTCATCAAAGCTTACAAATTTCATGGTATCACTTTCAAGGGCTTTGTTCACAGTCCGGGTATATGCCAATACCTTCATACCCATTGCCTGAGCAATTCTTGCCGTGGCCTGCCCTATCCTGCCGTACCCTATTATACCCATTGTCTTGCCCGCCAGTTCTATAAGTGGATACTTCCAGAAACAGAAATCCTTGCTATTGGTCCATTCACCGTTTTTTACCGCCTCACTATGCTCCCATACATGATGACATATCTCAAGAAGCAGCGCAAACACCATCTGGGCAACTGCTTCAGTGCTATAGGCCGGAACGTTGGCAACCGGTATTCCCTTTTCCTTCGCAGCCTCCACATCAACTATGTTATAACCTGTAGCCAGTACGCCCACCCATTTTATGTTGGGCGCTTTATCAAATGTTTCCCGGGTTAACGGTGTTTTGTTGGTATACACTATTTCAGCATCTCCTATTCTCTCCAATATCTTGTCTTCAGGAGTACGGTCATATACCGTAAGCTCACCAATCTTTTCCAACTCCTCCCAGGACAGATCGCCGGGATTCAATGCATAACCATCAAGTACAACTATCTTCATCTTTTGATACCTCCATTCTGTGTTTCCCATACATTCATTATCCCTGTTTACTCCCGCTGTTCCAATAATTAATAGTAATGACATGTTTTATTTAATGCTTTGCATAGTGTATACAACCATTATAGAATGAAAAACTTTGTAAATCAACAAAAGAGCACTGTAAATCCCGAAAGATGCAATAATCTTTTTTCGTAAAAAATATCCTTCTATGGATTTTATTGTTCTACCATAGAAGGATAAGACCATTTAAAAATTCACACACTCCATACCGTACAAATAAATGAAATTAAGCTTATTAGCCGGTTTTTTAAATTATTATTCGGTCACCCGCAGCCAAGCATGCATCAAGTCCCAGCCTGCTCCGCTCACCTTAAACATTAAAATGCCCTTCCAATAACAACATTTTTATAATGACAGTGACTGCCTTCAAACACAGACATACCAACTTGTCCCGTCAGATAGGGTGAATCCTTGTCGGTGAAAGCAATAAGCTGTTCTCCATTACCAAATACCCTGATCTCAGGACCTTTGACTTCCACTTTAAGAGTGTACTCATTTCCATGGCACCATACAAAACCCTCTTCAGCCAAAACCCGGTATCCATTATCGTTCTTATATAGAACAAGCTTATTGCCGGGGGCCAACCCTGCTGCATAGGAACGGATCGCTCCCTGCACCCGGAAATTAATCCTGTGGAAGTCCCCTATTTTAGGAATTAACGTGACCTCATAGGTATAATCCTTCCAGTCATGAGCTCCGGTATAAGCTTCACCGAAATCACAGCAACTGCCGCTTAACTCATCCTCCTCGAGCTTCCATATTCCTTTTAGATATGAAAACTGGCTGACCTCCTGATGAAGTCCGTTCCACACCTCCATTCTTTCCTTGGCAAAATCAATAGTATATTCAGGTGAACCGGAAAAATCAAAATCATCCAGATAGACTACCAATGTGGAATTCCATCCGCCCTTTGGGATCAGCTTAACCCCTGCCTCTTCCAGACAAACTCCCTCCATTGCTGGAATATCAAAGCTTAATTCGCTCCATTCACCGGGGACCAGCTCTGATTTAGTCCCCTCCACATATCGCCCGGAATTGCCGTCTTTCACATACAAACATGCCAGAATCCCGAATCCGGTATCTTCAGGAACCATAACACATCCCTTAAGCGTCTGACCGGGGTAAAGGATAGGTGAGAAACTGGGATCGTACCTGCTGTCGTGAAAATCCCCGGGTCTATAATAGGTTTTATGGAATACGCGGAGTTCATTGCCGCCCATCAATGGTTTTGCAACAACCTTTAAGGCACCCTTTCCACTATGGGCTGCCTCCGCGGTATGCTGCAAATCATATTCCAAAACTCCATCAATATCCGAATCAACACGGAAGGCATGGGTGGAACCGGGAAATTCAAAATGGAATCTGGCTGCCCTTCCCTCCAGAATATCCTGCCACCCGTCAGGATATTCCTCTCCTGCAATCTTGTATGCTAATTTGGCAATATAGGCTGCAACACCAGGAAGTTCCATGATATTTAAGCTGCCTACAACGCTGGAACATGCTAAAAAGTCATTGATAGGTTTTCTCCATTTGTCGCAGTCTATTCCATCCAAACCGTTCAGTACCCCCACGATCGTTCCAACGTTTCCTACATTACAATCGGTATCCCAGCCGCACATATTACAAATATTTATAGCTCTGGAAAAATCGCCTTTACTATACAGCAGGGAAAGAACTATAACAGCTGAATTGGGAATAATATGACATACTCCCGGGTAACGATCATAACCGTAATTTGCCTTTACAAACTTGAAGCAATCCCTCCAGTTATCAGGGTGCTTTTTATAAAAGGCTATAACATCCCGGGTCATCCGGGCATATTCACAATCCTGGGGAATAACGGATAATCCTGTTTCGATAATTTTCTCAATATCCTGTTCTGTAAATGCAGCACTAATACAGGCTGCAATAAACATTCCGCCATAGACTCCATTTCCTCCATGGGTCACACTGGCTGCCTTCTCTGCATATTTGGCTGCCAGTTCAGGGTTGCCGGGCACTACCAAACCCCAGGAGTCAATAAATATCTGTCCCCCGATTTGTTCAGCCACCGCTTCACCGTTTTGTTCAATGGATCCGGATCTCGGTGCCATTATACCGTTACGAAGGTTTAAATACGCGGTATGCTCAGTACTCTTTCCATAGCCGCCCCACCAGAAGAAACCGTGTTCATATGGAGCATAGTTCAATAATGTAAGTCCTATTTGCTCTGCAGTTATGTCCGAAGTATATGTATAATCCTCCAAAGCCCTGATAAAAAACACAGGTCCGTTGGTATCATCATCAGCTGCAAAATCACGATAATCCACCAGATATCCATCAATTTCTCCGAATACTTTTTTTATTCTTTCATAACTCCATCCTTCAATAGGAGCGCCGAGCCGGACACCTATTGTTTTGCCCAGCAAACCTGCATAAAGCTTTTCCATATAATTTTCAGGTATTCTTCCCATTTTTCATACACCTCTCCTTATTTTATAATAACAACATTACTTACGATTTTTACCTGTTTATTAGATATATTCCATATCCGTAAGGTGGTAAGGAAAGCAGAAGGATGTTTTCTTTTGCTTCTTCATATTTTACGTCTCCACCATCTGTAAAAGCAAATCGGATTTTATTTTCATTTTCAAAGAAAACGGTCATCAAGCTGCGGTGAATGAACCATAGCTCAGCTTAATATTACTAGATATCTATGCACATGACATAATTAGATGGTTACACTAAGTGCTCTTTTAAAAAATTAATCACTTGAACAAATGCGGCTTGGACATTAACATCATTCATGTCATAGTCAAAAGCATGTCCCTTACCTTTTAGAGTGATCAACTTATTATTAACACCTAATTTTGTAAGCGCCTGTGCCATGATAACGGATTGGGCATGGGGTACATCAGTATCCTCGTCCCCATGTATAAGCAGTGTCGGCGGGTAATCCTCCCTCGCACAATAAGCAGGACAAAACTGAATCAACTTATCTCTATCTGCGATAATATCATATCCGCTTACTTCACTCGTCCAAATACCATTCTGTCTACAATATAAATAGTACTTGAACCGGTCTCTGTTACCCTCTGATATAATCTTATCTCCTATACAGCTATATGCTTCCTCCCGAGACACTATCGGTTGCTGACAGTAAAATTTACTCGGCTTACAGTACCAATCCCCAATAATATCCCCATATCCGTAAAATGACACAATAGCCTTAGGTTTGCTTTTAAGCGTCCCGGTCATTAAGCTCAAGTAACCTCCGGCTGAACATCCCACTACAGCTAACTTATCAGAATTAAAACCATATTTGGATTTGCCCTCGGAACATACCCATAATAGTGCATCCCGAACATCTTCTACAATCAAATTTAAAGGAGTTTCAGGGGCAAGCCTATAATCAATGGACACAATGGAGAATCCGGCTTTTCTATATATTTCTATCTGCCTAGGGTTGATATTCTCCCTTGACCCCCAGATTAATGCACCTCCATGAATATAGATTATAACAGGCGCTTCCCGTACATCATTAAAATAGACATCTGCTTTTATCAAACAGTCTGTTGTTTCTTTATATATATGTGTTTCTTTATTGATTTTCATTTTTGCCGCCCCCAAATACCCTTAATAGATTTGATTTAAATATCCACAATCTGCGTGCATGCTTATATGCTAATATCGCTTATATATCAATCTATATATCTACTCCTCAAATTTTAAAACCACCTGTAAACATTTCTCTACTCTCTTATCTAGCATATCATATGCCTTTGCACCTTCTTTAAATGGAATAACGTGAGTTATAAGGCTTTCCAAATCAAGTCTGCCGCTCTTTGCCAGAGCCATCACTGTCTTTTCCATCCGCAGCCTACTCCAACGATAGCTTATTGCCGGATTGACAGCTTCGATTTGTGAGCATACAATATTTATTCGATTGTGGTGAAACTCTTCTCCTAAATAGAGATGGTTTGCAGCACCCTGGAGAAAACCCGAGCATACCACTCTTCCGTTGTATGTAGTTGATCTTATTGCCTGATGAAGGGCCTGATCAGAACCGGAAATCTCTATGCATATGTCTGCCCCCTTGTTATCCGTTAAAGCTTTTATTTCTTTAGCAACGTCACATTTCCCGGAATTTAAAATCACATCGGCGCCGAACTTTTTTGAGAATTCCAGTCTGTAATCATCCAGATCCACAGCTATTACTCTGGCCCCGTTCAATCTGGCCATCTGAGTTACTATATGCCCCGGAACCCCTTGCCCAAAAACTGCTACCGTTTCTCCTATATGGATGTCGGCATCAAGTATTGCATTAAGGGCAATAGCCCCCATTTGAGAATATATACCTACTATGGGATTCAATCCTGGCGGAAGTTTATGATTTATTGCAAATTCTTCACTGACTATATTCGTTGTTCTGTGTCCCCAGGTTCCGTATATGATATCCCCTTTCTCTACATTCTTAACATTACTTCCTACTTCTACTACAACCCCGACTTCCTCATAAGCCCATGCACCCTTTACCGGATATATGGAATGATTATTATCCTGCGTTTGCTCAAATATTCTCAGCTTAGCATTCCATTTCTTTTTATCATACGGGTTTGTTCCCCGGTAAACAGTAAGCTGTGTGCCTGCGCTTATTCCTGAATAAAGTGTTTTTAATCTTACCTCGTTTTCCTTAAGTTCTCGTTCCTGGTATTCCTCAAAACTTATTTGCCGTGGTTTTTCAATTACCAAAACCTTTCCCACAATACATACCTCCCCGTTATGTTCTTTATTACATCTCATTGATTCTTATAATGTCACTACAATAAATAAGAACAACCAACCATAAATAGCTTTTTAAACTATAAACAATTCCGCGATTACCATTATCAAGCGCTCTTCCTACTTCGCTTCTTTATTTATAAATTCCTCCACTTCCCCTATGGACGGCATAGCAGACTGAGCTCCTTTACCGGTAGTAGATATGGCTCCAACTGCATTGGCAAACCGAATACATTCCAAAATATCATTGCCATGAGACAAAGCAAATGCGAGACCTGCATTGAAGGAGTCTCCGGCAGCCGTCGTATCCACTGCGTTCACTTTAAAGCCGGGTATATGAACAAAATTATCCCGGGTGATCAGATATGCGCCTTTTTTTCCGGCTTTTGCAACGACATTTTTCACGCCTTTACTTATAAGCCACCGGCCGGCTTTTTTTAAGTCTTCATCATTCTCAATTTTTATTTGGGTTAACATTTCTATCTCAGTTTCATTTGGAGTAATATAATCCACATATTTATACATCTCATCAGGTAACGCCATTGCAGGTGCGGGATCGAAAATAATGGTTTTCCCGGCTTTATTCAGTCGTTCCATTGTATACAGTATGGTGTCCAATGGTATCTCCAGCTGGAACAGGAAAATATCCCGAGCCTCCATTAGATCCCAATTCTCATCAATAAGCGTTCTATCGACTTTTCCATTGGCACCCGGAATAACGACAATACGGTTCTCACTGGTGCTGTCCACTTCTATCACCGCAATACCGGTTGATATGCCTTCATGCACCTTTACTGCGTCAGAGGAGACACCATTCATCTTAAGATTATTCAGATACTGCTCTCCAAATAAATCATTTCCAACCTTTCCTACCATCAGCACATCTGCCCCCAGGCGTCCCAGGGCTACAGCCTGATTACCGCCCTTTCCTCCGGGATATGTAGCAAAATCATTACCGATTATGGTTTCTCCAGGCTTTGGAAATCTGTCAACTGTTGCTACCAGATCCATATTTAAGCTGCCAATTACACATGTCTTCATCATCTATCCCCTCTCTCGATAACAGCAATAAATGTATTTCTTCTTTATTAAGGAACTTCATTAATCAACTATATAGTCCAAACATGAAGAATACTATGGAGAACATATTTACAGAACACTATTCTATATATATAAGAATATTATGGAAATCACCTTGCGGAAAGGCTTAGAACCTGTTAACGCAGCGGAGGATGAGGCCGAATCAAAACCACTTAATAAAGCTCTTCGAGAAGCTTTAATGATTTCTGGGTGTCAGCCGCTTTGCTTTTTATAACTTCGACAATCCTTTGAGCTAATTCCTCCTGTTCAGGATTGTTCTCCTTTATCTTTTTAACCCATTCAGGCTTGAATCCATCTACCCCTTTATATGCGCCGGCAATAGCTCCAATCATAGTTGCAATAGTATCGGCATCACGACCAAAATTAGCGCCATATAGAATACTTTTTACGGGATCGCCATCGGCGAGATAAAACAGCGCAAGTGTACAAGGAACTGTCTCCCGCGAATCACATATAACATCATATAGATAATCCTTATAGAACCGTTCTCTAAAAGCTTTATAATCCTTCGTCTCCCTGGCAAGAGCTACTACCTCCTGGATTTTGCAAATCATAACTTTAGAACTAATACTATGTAAATAAGCAGTAGATGATGCAATTATCGAATCGACAGTGGCATCCGGTTTCATAGCTTCGGCAACAGCAGCCGCTATTGCGCAGGCTGCATCACGGCAGAAGGTGGTATCCCCTGCATGAATAAGTCCGGCCACATCATATGTTTCTACCGCTGCTTGTCTTGGGTTACATGCATTGATCAATCCCATTGGAGATATACACATAGCGGAACTGGTGCTCTGCATATTCCCCATACCGGCATACACAGGCAATACAAGGGAGTCCTTAATTTTATGAAACATATTTTTCACAGGGATAAAGAATAGATTATAGTATTGTTCATTGCGTAGAAAAGCTTCGGCAAATTCATCAGCTGTAACGTAGCCTTTGTTGGATATTATTGCATCACATAAAATTAATTTTATAGCAGAGTCATCGGTGCCGTCACCCTTGAAATCATTTATCATACCATATTCTTCTTCAATTTCCTTGTAATGCTTATTCTCTACGGGTGCACCCATGGCATCACCGATTAACCCTCCTATCAGACAACCATACACTTTATTATAGAGTAGGTTTTGCATCGTATTCTTCCTCCTTGTAAAATTAATTCTTCCTTGGCTTACAGGTTTTTAATATAACATCTTCTACGTTTGTGCTGCCTCGAGTTGAAATATTTCCATTGGGTTCGCACTTTTCTATTTGACTCCAGCTGTGGATTGCACTGTGCTTTTATTATACCATTTTTAACACAGTTATTATATATTTCTTTCATCAGTATAGCATTAACACCCTTTCCGTGAAGTTCAGGCTTAACGGCTACCAGGCATAAATCTATCATATTATTCCGTTTTAATGCATTTAGAAGATATATAAATCCAAAAGGAAACAACCTGCCTTTTGCCTTACGCATAGCCAGCGACAGCGACGGAAAAGCAATTCCAAATGCCACCACGTTATCATTTTGATCTAAAACCACTTTCACATAATCCGGATTGACAAAACTGAAGTATTGCTTTGTGTATAGTTCAACCTGTTTATCGGTAAGTGGCACTACCCCGTATAAATCACTGTAAGCATTATTAAGAAGCTGAAAAATACCTTTGACATATGGAAGAAAATCTTTAGGTTTTTTTGTCTCCAATACTCTTAGGTTAAACCGTCTCAAAGCTTCCTGGGATGCTTTTTCTATAACAACCGGCATTTCATGTGGAATCTCCAGCTCATATTCCAACCAGTCCACGTCTTTAACATAACCGTGTTCCTCCAAATGAAGAGAATAATAGGGATAATTATATATAGTAGTGAATGTGCCCATCTCTTCAAATCCATCTACCAAAAGCCCCTCCCTGTCAAGATCACAGAACCCCAGCGGTCCATGCAGACCGGTCATACCTTTATCGACAGCCCACGCCTCAACGGTCTCTAAAAGCTTTTTTGACACTTGTCTGTCATCAATGAAATCAATCCAGCCAAAGCGGGCGTTCTTAGCACCCCATTTCTTAATATAAAGATAATTTATAATCCCCGCTATACGTCCTACTACTTCCCCGTCCTTTAACGCAAGCCAGTATTTTGCCTCGCAATATTCAAAAGCAGGATTTTTGTCCCGGCGAAGGGTGTTGATTTCGTCTATTCTGAGAGGTGGTACCCAGAACTTATTGTTCCGGTATAATCTAAACTGAAAATCTACAAACTCTTTTAACTCCTTGTTTGTAGTGACCTCTTTTATTTCAATCACAAACAAACCCCCTTACGGCTAGGTATCTGTCTCCCTTGCCATTTCAATATTCAATCCCGGATTCCATTCATCCAGGCGTTTCGCTAGTATTGAGCGTAATTCCTCTTTACTGTACTGGAGATGATAAGCTTCTGTGAAAAGATAATCTATAATTTTGTTTATAAGTTCGGACCGTCGCTGCAATGATATCCTTTTTGTGGTTTTGCCAACAAATGCACCTATACCACGGGTAGTACGAATAATGCCTTCCCGTTCCAACTCCTGATACGCCCTTGCTACGGTGTTCGGATTTACTCCAAGCTGCCGGCTGAGTTTCCGGACCGAAGGAAGTTTGTCCCCGGAAACCAATACCTTGCCGGCAATAAGGCTTTTAATCTGTATGATGATTTGAACATAAATGGGAATAGGTGCATCGGGATCTATAACTATATCCAAGGCAGTTTTCCTTAACATGTTATTAGGTCACCCCCTTTTATCTGCTTTTTTCATCTGCGCTGCAACATAAAACGGAGCTTTCCATATAACATACCAGCGGTTATAGTGTGATAGTGTATTAGTGCATGCATACACCATTACACTATCACACCCTTTCATACATGTCAATAACAGTAAATATATGAAAACTTTTTTGTTGTATACAAACTTTCTGCATATAAGAAATAAAAAAGCGCCATTACGGCGCTTAAAACTCAACCAGTATCCTCCTTGTCATACATTGCAATAATATAAGGGTGATCCGGATTGTAATGAGTTAATGGAACCGGATTCTCAACTCTTCCTATAGGCCTGATATTTTCTCCTTCAATACCGGCTGCTTTGTCTCCCAGATCTTTTCTGCATTCATCTATATACTCTTCCAACTTCTTCACGATTTCAGGATACTTTTCATAAACATTATGAGACTCACTTATATCTTCCCTGAGATTATACAGCTCCCTGACTTCTCTGTCTCCTTTCCGAATATGTAATTTCCAATCTCCACTTCTCACTGCTTCAAGATTATCACCGTGGTAATAAAAGAATGCTTTATGTGGAGACTTTGCTCCTTCCTCACCTAAAACAATGGAGGATATATCCTTCCCATCAATAATCCTGTCCAGTGGAATACCGGCTCCTGCAAAACGTGCAATGGTGGGATAAAAATCCATTGAAGTTATAATCTCATCACAAACTTGTCCCGAAGGTATAACACCTGGCCAGTACATTATGCAGGGAACTCGCATGCCACCCTCCCACGTTGTCATCTTTCCGCCGCGAAGAGGTGCATTACTACTGCCCCTATCTCCCCTGGCTCCATTGTCAGATGTAAAAATTACCAAAGTATTCTTGTCCAATCCTTGTGTTTTCAGTTCATCCAGGATAACGCTGACAGACCAGTCTATACATTCAACCGCCGCCCCATAATCGCCATTACGGGATTGTTTCAAAAATCGCTCGGGCGCATATATAGGAAGGTGAACATACATATGAGCGAAATACAGGAAAAACGGAGTATCCTTATTCTTTCTAATAAAGCGTACACACTGCTCCACATAACGTTCTGTCAGAGATGCCTGATCTGGCTGTTCCTGAATAACTTCTTCATCTAACATCAGCGGTAACGGAGGGTAACCCTCCCTTTCATTTCTTCCTGCCTGCCTTCCCATATCGTTACTGTAAGGCAAACCGTAATAATGATCGAAACCGTGCCTTGTAGGTAAAAACTCGGGTTGATCTCCACAGTGCCATTTACCTACCAGCATTGTATTGTATCCCACATTCTTCAATAACCTGGCTATGGTGATCTCTTCAGGGTTCAGGCCAACTCCCTGTCCCGGAAACAGTACACCCCGGCCTTCAAAATTTCCGAATCCTATCCTCCTGGGATAACAACCAGTCAGCATAGATCCCCTGGACGGTGAACATACAGGAGACGCCATATAAAAATTTGTAAACCTGATACCTTTCTCTGCCATTTGATCCAGCGTTGGTGTATTGTTTACCCTGGAACCGTAGCAACCTAAATCGCCATATCCTAAATCATCGCAATTAATCAGAACTATATTTGGTTTCCTTGTTTCCATTTTGAGCCCCCATTTCCAGACTTTTATTTTTTCTCTATATTGGTTCAAAGTTGTGTCCAATACGATGAATACAGGCTATCCACTCCACCTTTTAATTTCTCTAGCTGTTTTTTCGCGTCATTGTTATCCTTTATATATTCAATCATCAGGTTACCTTCATTTAAACAAATCTCATCATGCTGTGGCAGTACCTCTCTCAATAGGAAAAGAGCATATTTTACCAGTCTGAACTCCCCATGAGCAACCTTTCTCTCTCCGGGCACCGCCTCTACTGCCACGCTATAGAAGTCTTTGATACTATCCCTGAGGTCTTCAAACTTTAAGCTTGGAGAAAATACAATGGTGTAATACCAGCCAAACAGCTCACCGGTATCACATCCATGGGCATCAGTTACTCCAACTATTGGTATTTTTCTTCCTTTGGCGCGCTGTTCATGATACGAGGCTACCTGCAGAATATTGGAGTCAAGCTCGTGCCGATGATAACCGCCAATGAGCTCCAACGCATCGTAAGGCTGTTTTTCATATAAGTATTCAGTTAGGAGAGTTGATATATAATAGCCGTTATGTATCCTCCAGAATGGATGGCAGAATATTCCCAAGCCTCCTCCCTGCCGTATTTTGTCAAAACACCATATGGCAGAGGCAAGCTGATAACGTTCCGGTTCCTGTCTTACTTCACCAGCAATTTCTCTTTCGATATCTGCAACTTCCCGTATATAGGTGTCCCTGTCTTTTTCAAACATCTCATTTACGCTAAAACTTCCACCAAAATTAACTATGTGTAGGGGATTCCGAGGCGGGTGCACCTCTTCACCTCTGAAAATGCGAAGATCTATATCAACCCCTTGATAAGCCTGCTGTGCTTCTATAGACGGTTCGTATTTCCCATGATCTGTAATAGCCATGAAATCCAGCCCAACCTTCCTGCAGGATGCGGCTACATATGCAGGAGAATCAAGCCCGTCTGAATAATAGGTATGCATATGCATATCGCCTTTATACGGCCTTCTGTTATATAAATCCTTTTCCAGGGAATATATGCTGAATACACCTATTTCTCTTTTGCCGCCGCCGGTTATGTCATTGACATATATTATATGCTCCTGCTCACCTTCGAAATATAATTCAACATATAAAATGCCGTCTTTAGGATATGCGGTAAATGTACAGTTCTTTTCATCCCTGCCATTTCTTTCAGAATAATCAACGGGATAATGCACGATTTCGTACTGTCTATCAGGTTTAAATGCATAAAAAGAAAAAGGAGGTTTTATCGCTATGGTTGATTTCTTGTTTGCCGGTACCACTTTAGGACAGACATTATATTGGTTGTTTTGATTACTCACAATACCAGTCCTTCTTTCTTCATTTTGTTATTTTTTTATTAAAATCAAACATGGAAACTGCTATATTACTTGAAATGCTGGACTATTCTCTGCCGAAGATCTATTATTTAAGATATTGGCTGTTAACAATATAGGGGCAATCCTTCCCCGTTAAAACATCTATCAAATTTTGCACCGCCAGATTACCCATTTTATTTTGTGCCTCCTTAGTGCTGGAAGCCATATGAGGGGTTACAACTACATTATCCATCTCAAAAAGCAAGGATGAACCCGGTGGTTCCGCCTCAAAAACATCCAAGCCGAGGCCACCCAGCTTTCCGGACCTCAGTCCGTTATAGACCGCCTGTTCGTCTATTAGGCCGCCCCTGGCCGTATTAACCAGAATTACACCATCTTTCATTTTGTTTATAGTATCCGAATTGATAATATGTCTGGTTTCTGAAGTAAGCGGCATATGCAGCGATATAAAATCCGAGCATGCAATAACCTCTTCAAAAGAAGATATCGTTATTTGATACCGCTCACAAAATGAAGTATCTATCCATGGATCGTACGCCAACACCCTCATGGAAAAACCCTTTGCCCGTCTGGCTACCCTTTTGCCGATGGCACCTAAGCCTATTATTCCTAGTGTTTTGTTGTAAAGTTCCACTCCTGTCATTCTGGGCCACCCGCCCTGCCGGGTTTGTCTGTCGGCAGAAGGAATCCGCCGGGCTGCAGACAGCATTAACCCAAATGCCAGATCGGCAACCGATTCAGCATTAACTTCCGGTGTATTGGTAACTATTATTCCCCTTTGACCACAGGCTTTAATATCCACCTGATCATACCCAACTCCATACCTTGAAATCACTTTCAGGGATTCAGGAGCATGGGCTATTACTTCGGCTGATACATCATCAACACCTGCAATATAACCGTCAACATCTTCCAGAAGCCTGATAAGTTCCTTTTCCGTCAATGGGCGCCCATAAGGATTCAATACAATATCGGTAGCAAATTGTTCCAGTGTTTTCCAAGCTTCGGGAGTGCTTTCTCTGTTAAATGATGTTGGTGTAACAAGTATTTTCATAAGTATATTCCTCGCTTCCTCATTGTATTTGATTATATTGAACTATATTTATTAAGCAGATCCTGCTTTATATCCCATAAAGGCTTGGATAGATCAACGTAATAATTATGCGGATTTTCAAACCTTAATACCTCGGGCCACAATGTATTTACCTGTTCCTGACAAAACTGCCTGATGGTGTGCACATCGGGACTCTCGTATATACACTTTCCTTTATCAAATATTTTAACAAGGAGTTTCTTTGCTACAAAATCCGTTACGGTTTTTCGTTTCCAGGTATGAATGGGATCAAATATCTCATAGGGCTGAGTATCATCGATTACTTCATCATGCAGGGTTATTACATCTGCTATGGCTTTTCCGGTAGCACGTTCGTACAGCCTGTATACCTGTTTGAAGCCAGGATTGGTTATTTTTTCAACATTTTCACTTATCTTTATCTTCGGTATAATCTTTCCGTTTTGCTGTACCGCTGCAAGCTTATATACTCCACCAAATACAGGCTCGCTGCTGGAAGTGATCAGCTTCTCACCTACACCAAAGGAATCGATTTTTGCGCCCTGCTGTAACAAGTCTCTGATAATATACTCGTCAAGGGAACTGGAAGCGACAATTTGACAGTCTTTAAACCCTGCAGCATCCAGCATTTGTCTGGCTTTCTTTGACAGGTATGCAATGTCACCGCTGTCTATACGAATGCCCTTAGGTCGAAAACCTCTAGGTACAATTTCTTCCTTAAACACCTTTATAGCATTGGGAACACCACTTTTTAACACGTTATATGTGTCCACCAGCAAAATACAGTTGGAGGGGTACGTCCTGGCATACGCCCGGAAGGCTTCCAACTCAGACGGAAACATCTGAACCCAGCTATGAGCCATAGTTCCCATGGCCGGCACTCCAAAATCCCTGTCCGCTATAGCGCATGCAGTACCAACGCAGCCGCCTATATAAGCAGCTCTGGCACCCAGCACCGCTCCATCATAGCTTTGTGCCCTCCGCGACCCAAACTCCATTACCGGTCTCCCCTGGGCTGCCCGTACAATCCTGTTTGCCTTTGTTGCAATAAGGCTTTGATGGTTAACAGACAAGAGAATCATGGTCTCAACAAACTGTGCCTGAATAACCGGCCCTACTACCGTTACAATAGGTTCATTAGGAAAAATAGGAGTGCCCTCGGGTATGGCCCACACATCACATGCAAATTCGAAGTTTTCCAGGTATTTTAGAAAATCCTCGCTGAATATCTTTTTGCTGCGAAGGTAGTCCAGATCCTCCGGGGTAAAATGTAAGTTTTTGAGGTATTCTATCATTTGCTCAAGTCCGGCCATAATGGCAAAACCGCCGCCATCCGGCACCTTTCTGAAAAACATATCAAAGTAGGCTATGGTATCCTTAAGACCATGCTCGAAGTAACCGTTGGACATAGTAAGCTCGTAAAAGTCGGTAAGCATAGTAAGGTTCTTTTTTTCTTTCCAATCAATTCTCACCAATTTCGTCATCTCCTAATAACAATTTTTGCTCTTAATAATCTTATAATAAATCATGTTCATCCCACTCGGGATTAAACATATATACAGTATCCGGCATGCAATCCAAACTGGTATCGTCTTCTTTTATTATCATCCCTGATGTTTTTATGATTTTTTCGCGGAAATTTTCCATTGTCAATTCCGTATTCAGTACTGCTTCGTAGGCTTTCTTGAGATGTCCCAGTGTAAAGTACTTGGGCATAAGACTGGAAATCATCGGAGTGTACCAAATCTTCTTCCGAAGCTGTAATATGGCATACGTGATAATCAACGAGTGATCAAATGCAATCCCGTGTGCACTGACAAGTTTATAACTTGTCCTGATTATCCCGTTTTTCATAAGCCTGATAACCTTTATCACACCACTTAATCTGTTATATTCATTGGAAAGAGTAAGCTCATATTCTTTCTCTGAAACAAATCCATCATCATTGACCTGTTTTTTATGATTTATTACCTTTAAATCTGCCTTGAACCATTTTGCATCGCTTGCATCATCACCAGCTGTAATATTTAACCTGGAACCGTCCACAAGTGCCATGTATGAAACACTGACAACATGAGTTCTGGGATCCCGTCCCGGGCCACCCCAAGTGTGTAACTGTTCCAGGTACACATCTTCTACTCCGGTCTCTTCCTTTAGCTCCCGTTTGGCAGCCTCGTCCACATCCTCATTACGCTCAACGAATCCGCCTGGAAGAGCCCATTTGCCCATAAAAGGATGATCTCCTCTTTTTATCATAAGTACCTGCAAATGCCTGAAAGCTTCAGCATCTGAGCCTGCTGTATCATCACCCGTCAGAGTAAACAATATTATATCAGCTGTCACAGCCGGATTGCTAAAAGCGTATTTATCAGGATCATACTGTCTCAAAAATTCTTCCTCGGTCAATCCCTGAGCATTGCGGATTTCGTCATCCACTATATTCATCTCCCCGTCACATATATTAGATATATTTAATACTGCCTGCATTGTATAATCAATAAAAGCATAGTATGAGCCTTCCTTTTTGTCAAGCTTTTTAGACAGGGGTATACTACTTTTGTCGATTGTTCAGCTATTTCTTTTTCCAGCCATTTTTCCGTAATATATTTAGATTTTTTTCTCCTGCAGCCAGCGTTATACCAAAATTATTACAATATTATATTATTACAGAAAAAAACTATATGCTACTCTAAATTGCAATAATAAATGCAACACTTTTTTCACAGGAAAGTATGATATAAATATCCAAATTTTTACTGTTTAATATGTAGAACCTTACAGTGTCAAGGGAAGGGTGGAGATTTTCGAGCGTTAG
>ERZ773359.762-NODE-762-length-46309-cov-9.614931_pt1 | contig 46309 bp, 40 predicted proteins | sample MGYA00374955_ERZ773359 | MGnify/ENA primary metagenome ERZ773359 (study PRJEB29098, sample SAMN04486028) | biogas fermenter metagenome | study: EMG produced TPA metagenomics assembly of the Biogas fermentation microbial communities from Germany - Plant 4 DNA1...
ATGCTTATTCTAAGTTTCTTTCCAGTCTTCCCAATTCTTCTTTGGCTCTTTCAATAACCTTGATAGAGTCTTTTATAAGCTCCTGTTGGTTTTCTAAGGTTTCTTTATCCAAACTTCTTTGGTTGTATTGAAGTTCATCTTCAATTTCTTCTAAGCGAATGCGTGCATTTTCAATTGAACGCAGTTTAAAATCCATAGATTCCATAAGTATTCTCCTTTCAAAAATATCATAGAATAAACTTAGTATGTACTAAAATCGTAATTATAATTAGTAAATGAATTGAAGTAATATGTTAAATTTTGTATCATATAATCATATAAATAGAATATTCATTATATAGAGGAGAAATATATGACGGATTTCTATCAAAAACATAAACAAGTTATCCATAGGCTTTTGATTATAGGAATAATTATATTGGGAGTATATTTATTTTTCCGATATATCTTCTCTTATGTTGCGCCTTTTGTTGTGGCTTGGATTCTTTCTTCTTTGATAGAGCCTATGGTACGGTGGTTTCACAAAAAACTTAAACTTTCCCGAGAGTTTTCCAGCATATTGTCCATTATCATTATGCTTATTTTTATTGGAACCATATGTACAGGCATTATCATGAAAATCGGTGAGCAAGCCCAGGAATTTGCCAAAGAACTTCCCAGTTATTATGCAAATTTCACACAGACTTTAGAAAACTTAAGGTGGAAAACCGAGAGCTTAATGTTTGGACTGCCCATCAATATCCAAACGTTTTTAATGGATCATATAAATCAAGTAATTAAGCATTTTTCCAATATGTTGGCACCAGGAGTGGGTAAAGGTTCCATAAGCTTTGTGGCAGCCCTTCCCAATGCCTTATTTTTTACAATCGTCACTTTGATTGCCACATTCTTTATGAGTAAAGATAAAGAAAAAATGCGTGCCTTTATTGAAAGGCAGATGCCCAAATCTTGGGTTATAAAGATGGATATTATCAGAAGGGATTTACTAGGAGCGCTCTTAGGATATATAAGAACCCAGCTCATTCTTATGATCTTTACATCAACGATTTGCATGATTGGCCTTAGCATTCTGAGATTTGAATATTCTCTTTTAATAGGTATTCTCATTGGTATCGTAGATGCATTTCCTGTTTTTGGAAGCGGAACAATCCTGATTCCCTGGGCGGTTTATCATGGGATAACGGGCAATCTTTATGAAGCAGTAGGCCTTTTGATTATTTATGGCGTAGTGGTACTTTTCAGACAGACTTTTGAACCGAAGGTTTTAGGAAGTCAAATCGGTGTATATCCTCTATTTACTTTAATGGCCATGTATATAGGTATTAAATTATTTGGTTTTCTGGGGATTATTATAGGACCTGTTTTTGTGATTTTCTTAAAAACTCTGCAGAAAATAGGTATCCTTCCCAAATGGAAATAACCTTGTATAATATTCATAATTAATGTATAATTATTAATTAAAAATGTAATGGGGTGTCAATTTTGAAAGAAATACATACCAGTAAAATCCAAGATGCAGTTGCCAGGCTTTGCATGGAGTCCAATTACTATTTATCAGAAGATATAAAGGAAGGACTCATAAGCTCAAAAGCCAAAGAAATAAGTCCTTTAGGTCAAAGTATTCTCGATGATATTATTGAAAATGCAGAAGTTGCACAAAAAAGGGCAATTCCCATATGTCAGGATACAGGAACGGCGGTTGTCTTTGTTGAAATAGGACAAGATGTTCATGTGGTAGGCGATTCTCTGGAAGAAGCTATTCAAAATGGCATACGAAAAGGTTATCAAGAAGGATTTTTAAGAAAATCCATGGTAGAAGATCCTCTCCTTCGGGTAAACACCAAAGACAATACTCCTGCAATCATACATTATTCCATTGTTAAAGGAGAACATATAAAAATTACCCTGGCGCCGAAAGGCGGCGGCAGTGAAAACATGAGTGCCTTAAAAATGCTAAAACCTTCGGACGGAATGGAAGGAGTAGAAGAGTTCGTTCTAAAAACAGTGGACGAAGCAGGGTCTAACGCTTGTCCACCTCTGGTAGTGGGTGTTGGCATTGGAGGAAACTTTGAGATGGCACCTTTACTTGCCAAAAAGGCACTTCTTAGGCCGATCAATCAATCCAATCCTAAAAAACATATTAAAGAAATGGAAGACAGACTGCTGATGAAAATTAATGCATTAGGCATAGGACCTCAGGGGCTTGGAGGCAGAACGACAGCTCTTGGCGTCAATATCGAAGTATTTCCTACTCATATTGCAAGCTTGCCTGTAGCAGTCAATATAGGATGCCATGTCACAAGACATAAAACAGTGATCTTATAGTTTAAAGTGCGTGCAATTTTTGCACGTTTTCTATTACACAGGAAATTCCTCTGAATCTCCTATGCAATAGAAAGCCCTTCGGGCAAAATGCACACTCGCGCGTATTATATTTGTCGGTTTTGCCGACTGCGCTCGGCGCGAGAGTTTCGCAAATGAAACTCTTACTTACTAGGAGGGAAAATATGAAAAAGAAAATCACTCTACCTTTACAGGATGAAATAATTTCAACATTAGAAGTTGGGGATGAAGTATTGCTTTCCGGCATAATATATACTGCCAGAGATGCAGCTCATAAAAGAATGGTGGAGACTTTAAAAGAGAACAAACCACTTCCGGTAGACCTTAAAAATCAAATCATTTATTATGTAGGGCCTTGTCCTGCCAAACCGGGAGAAATTATCGGAAGCTGTGGACCTACAACCAGTGGCAGAATGGATGCTTATACTCCTATGATTTTGCAACAGGGGTTAAAGGGCATGATCGGAAAAGGAGAAAGAAATCAGGCAGTCATTGATGCGATCATCAAGAATCAGGCGGTATATTTTACAGCCATTGGAGGCGCAGGTGCTTTGCTTGCTGATCGGGTAAAGGAAGCAAAGGTTGTTGCTTATGAAGACTTGGGGGCTGAGGCGATTTATAAGCTTTATGTAGAAGATTTTCCAGTGGTCGTAACGATTGATACCAAAGGCAATAATTTATACGATACACAGAAGGAGAAATACAAAAACATGCTAAATCAAAATTAAAAGGTGGGGGATATTTATGATTTGGAATGAGCATATCGAATGTATGGGAAGGGAGGAAATGCGGGAACTTCAAGGGAAAAGACTTCGTGAAACTGTAGAAAGAGTTTACTACAATGTTCCTTTTTACAGAAAAAAGATGCAGGAATTAGGCCTCGAACCGGGGGATATAAGAGGGATCGAGGACTTAGAAAAGCTGCCCTTTACGACAAAACAGGATCTACGGGACAATTATCCCTATGATTTGTTTGCAGTGCCTATGAGCGAAGTGGTAAGAGTGCATGCTTCTTCCGGAACCACCGGAAGGCCCACTGTTGTAGGTTATACAAGAAAGGATCTTAACACTTGGTCGGAAGTTGTGGCAAGATGTCTTTATGCTGCGGGTGTCAGAAAAAATGATATTATTCAGATTGCCTATGGCTATGGTTTATTTACGGGAGGACTGGGGCTTCATTATGGCAGTGAAAAAGTAGGGGCAACGGTTATTCCTATATCTGGAGGGAACACGCAAAAGCAAATTCAGCTCATGAAGGATTTTGGAAGTACAGTTCTTGCCTGTACTCCTTCCTATGCCCTTTATCTTGCAGAAGCTATGGAAGAAATGGGTGTTGATCCTAAGGAGCTGTCTCTTAGGGTTGGTATCTTTGGGGCAGAACCATGGACAGAGGAAATGAGAAAAGAAATTGAAAGCAAATTGCACCTTCAGGCGATTGATATTTTTGGTTTAAGTGAAATTATAGGGCCTGGTGTTTCCTGCGAGTGCCAGATGCAAAATGGATTACATATTAATGAAGATCATTTTATCCCAGAGACAGTAGATCCTAAAACTCTAAAACCCGTTCCCAAAGGAGAAATAGGAGAACTAGTATTTACAGCGGTTACCAAGGAAGCCCTTCCTCTTTTAAGATATAGAACAAGGGATTTAACTGCTCTTCATGAAGAAAAATGTGAATGTGGAAGAACGTTAATCCGAATGGAAAAATGTAAAGGCCGAAGCGACGATATGCTCATTATCAGAGGAGTTAATGTATTTCCGTCACAAATTGAAAGTGTACTGCTTAATATGGGAGAAACAAAGCCTCATTATCTCCTGATTGTAGATAGAGTGAATAATCTTGACATTTTAGAAGTATGGGTAGAAGTAGAAGGAAGCTTTTTCTCCGATGAAATCAGGAAATTAGAAGCGTTGACGGCGAAAATAAAACATCAGATAGAAAGCACCCTTGGTATCAGTGTCAAAGTAAAACTGGTAGAGCCAAAGACTATCGAACGGACAGAGGGAAAAGCTAAAAGAGTGATCGATAAGAGAAAGATCTAAAGGAGGAGATACTATGATTATTAAGCAGCTATCGGTTTTCTTGGAAAACAAATCTGGAAGACTTACAGAAGTCACTAAAACTTTAGGGGATTTAGGAATTAATATTTCTGCTTTAAGTATTGCGGATACTGCAGAATATGGCATTCTCAGAATGATTGTAACAAATCCTGATCAGGCGTTTACGGTCTTAAAAGAAAAAGGGTTTTCTGTAAGTTTAACCGATGTAATTTGTCTTGCAACTCCTCATACTCCCGGTGCATTGGCGAAGGCCCTGGATATTCTTTCTAAAGATGGTATCAGCGTTGAATATATGTATGCCTTTGAAGTAGGACAAAAGGCACTGGTAATTATTAAAGCCGATGATATTCATAAAGCGATTGATACGATTACGGCGCATAAAATGGAGCTTATAGAAGCCAGCGACATTTATCAGATTTAATCAGCACAAATAGTCAACTCCACTGTAACTATTCCGTTACAGTGGAGTTTTATATTGGAAATAAAAAGCATGCTCTGCGGCCCTTTATCTGAGAATCTGGTAAATATATTGAAAAGTTTAAGATTTAAGTATACAATTATGGTTAGATTGTACAACCATAATGGTATAATATGGATAAAAGTAAAGAGGATACATATGAAAAATAAATTTTTTGTGACTTTTGTTCTATTCTTAGTCATCTTAATTTTAACAACTACGGGAGTAATATTTTACCGCATCAGAAGTACGCTTAAAGATACGAGGCATAATACGGGAATCATCGTTCCTGATCAGATTCCGGAATATCATTTTGCGATGATCTGCAAGGATGATGATGCTCCAGCCTGGCTTTCCATAAAGAAAGGCGTAGAAAGAGCGTCTAAAGAATTTAATGTAGCTGTAGAATTTAATACCGTAAGTACATCCAATGAAGAAGATTTATATAAGTATTTAGATATTGCCATAGCTTCCAAAGTTGATGGCATTGTGACCTATGTCTGGGATGACGGCCAAACAGGCCTTTTGATTGACAGGGCTATGGAGGAAGGAATACCGGTTGTCACCATAGGGACAGACGCGAAAGAAAGTAAGCGCATTGCCTATGTGGGAGAGAATAAGTACACCTCCGGTGTTCAGTTAGGGCGAATGATTATTGCGGTAACAGAGAAAAAAGGAGAGGTGGTACTTTTAGATTCCAATAAGAAGGGCAACGAAGTCATGGCACAAAACCTGATGATTATGGGCATCCGGGACATCATAAAAGACTATCCTGACATTCATATGACAACAGTTGAATACGACAGTTCAAACTTTCTTGGAATTGAAGATGCGGTCAGCACATTGATTAAAGACAATCCGGAACTTAGCACCCTGGTGTGTACCTCTGAAAAAGACACTCTGGCAGTGGCAGATATATTGGTGGATTTAAACAAGGTAGGATACAACATTATTGGGTATGGAAATTCTTCCGAGTTACTCAGATATATAGAAAGAGGCGTTGTTTTTGGAACAGTGAACGTGGACCATGAACAGATGGGATACGATACGATTCGCGCATTGGTAGATGTCAGGCAAAATGACAGGACATCTGCTTATTTTAAAGTAGATTCCTTTACAATTACCAAGCAAAATGTTTCTAAATATATAAAGTCTGGGGAAGAGTAAATGAATACATTAAGAGATCTGAAAAATTTCTTAAGAAAACATACATTAAAAAAGAGATTGATCATTCATTTTATGGCGACCATTTTACTTATGAGTGTCACCAGTATATTTCCGTTCTATACCATCAGTGTATTGATGGAGGAAATGAGCAATACCTTTGAGATGAATGTAAAGCTTAACGATCTTCATAAAACCCTTGAAAATCTAAACAGCGTCTATGAAGAATATTTAAACCTGAAGTATTCAAGAAGCCTTGATGATTATTATAAGTACTGCAATGCATTAAAAAAAGAAGCTGATTCAATAAAGATTGACTATAGCAATATTGAAAATGCCCTGATCCTGAAGGATATTAAGAATATGATTGCAACGTATATGGAGCAAACTGACGCAGCCGTCATGGCACGAAGAGGAAGAGATGTGGATGAATATTACTTATATTACTCAAAGAGTAATAAAATCTTTGGGTACATTAATGAATACATTCAAAAGCTGAACAACTCTTTGTTTTTACAAAATACAGACAGATACCTTTCTGTAAATAACAGAGTTTATCTTGTAGAAACCTTAAATATAGGTGTGATTGTTTCTGTTGTTCTGCTCAATATCATCTTAATGATCTGGTTTATCCATAACATTACGCAGCCAATTTCTGAGCTTTCAAAAGCTGCAGACGAAATTACTCAGGGGAATTATGATGTTCCTCATATACAAGTGGATTATGAGGATGAAATAGGGGTTATGGCCCGGGCATTTAACCGTATGACCCAGAGTATAAGAGAATATGTCAGCGAGATCAAGGAAAAGGCAGAATTAGAAAGCAGACTAAAGCAGCAGGAAATGGAAAATCTGCGTATCAAAAGCGACCTTAAGGAAGCTGAACTGCATGCCCTTCAAGCACAAATCAATCCTCATTTTTTATTTAATACCCTGAATACAGGCGCACAACTTGCTATGCTTGAAGGAGCTGACAGAGCTTGCACCTTTATAGAAAGAACAGCAGAACTTTTGCGTTATAATCTTAGAAATTTAGACAAGCCTGTCACCATCGGAGATGAAATCAAGAACATCGAAAACTATATGCATTTATTAAAAGAGCGTTTCGCTGATAAAATAGAATTTATACTGGAAATAGATAAAAGCATTCTCGATGTGAAAATGCCCAGCATGATCCTGCAGCCCATTGTTGAAAATGCATTGATGCATGGATTGGGAGATATAGAGCACACAGGTACGATATGGGTTAAGGCTTGCCTTGCCGATTCCTTTGCGGAAATTTTAATTAAGGATAACGGGAAAGGTATTTCAGAGGAAAGAATACAGGAAATATTAACCGGTAAAGCAAGAGAAAAGGATACGAATAAGAGCAATGGTATAGCCATTCATAACATTTTGAGCAGATTGAAGATTTTCTATAACGAGGACAATATCATGAGTATTTATAGCGAAATAGGGGGTGGCACAGAAGTCGTTCTGCGTATACCGCTTGATTATGAAGAAAGGAGGGTTAGCAATGGTTAGAGTTATGCTCGTAGATGATGAGAAGATTGTAATAGATTCTCTTCAATTTATTATTGAGAAGAACTTTGAAAATGTTGAAATTGTGGAAGTTGCCAGATCAGGTCGGGAAGCCATTGAAAAAATAGAATATATTGTACCGGATATTGTATTCATGGATATCAGAATGCCAGGGATTAATGGTATTGAAGCAATTAAAGAAATCAAAAAGAGACATAAGTCTATTATCTTCATCGTCCTCACTGCATTCGATCAGTTTGAATTTGCAAAAGAATCCGTTAACTTAGGGGTTTTTGAATATCTTTTAAAGCCTGTCAGCCGTACCAAAATAGTGGAAGTGATCGAAAAGGCGATAGAAACTATAAAAGCAGAAAGAGAAAAAAGAAAATTGGAGCTGGAGTTAAAGGAGAAGCTGGAAACCGTTCTTCCCATATTGGAACATGGCTTTATTTACTCTATGATATTGTTTGAAGACAATTATAAAGAACTTTTAAATTATAAAGAACTATTTGATATAGAAGAAAACGGCGGCTATGTCATGACAATGGAGTTTGGTGAGGAAGAAAACGGAACTTTGGAGAATAAGATAGGTTATAGTGTACGCAGTCAAGGGTTTTATCCCTTTTTTAGAGATACCATCAATATGATTAGAAGATGCATTGTGGGTCCGGTGATGTTAAATCGTATCGTTGTATTTGTTCCCTGTGAATCTAATGCGGATGAGTTTACAGCCCGGCTGGAAGCCGTAGCTTTTGCAGAAAAACTATTTTTAAAGCTGTCGGAAAGACTAAATTGCGGGTTAAAGATCGGTATAGGCAGAACTTACGATGGTTTTGAATCCCTCGGCAATTCGTATGAAGAATCCTTAGAAGCTTTAAGAGGTCTTACAACCGTAGGCGTTATGCATTATATGGATATGCCTAATGTAACAAGCCGCAGTCAAGGATATCCATTGCATAGAGAAAAACTTCTGTTGCAGAAAGTGTCTGCCGGAGACGTGGAAGAAAGTATAGAGGATCTTAATTACTTATTTGACTGGCTTGTAAGAGAATATGGGGACCAGCCCCTTAAGATCAAGAATAAATTACTGGAAATTATTTTTTTAGTCTATCGTATGGCATGGGAATCAGGAATGGAAGAAGATACAAATGAAGTTTTTTTTCTTGAAAAAATGCTTTCCATGAAAGACATGAGTGAAGTAAGACTCTGGTGTAAAAGAAGAGTCGAACATGTAGCGCAGCAGATTCGTTCAAGCCGTGAAAACAGAGCAGGAACTCTGACCAAGAAGGCAAAAGAATATATCGATGCCAATTATGCAAAATCCATTACATTGGAAGATGTTGCAAGGGAAATCAATGTAAGTCCACAGTATTTCAGCAAACTGTTTAAAGAAGAAACCGGGAAAAACTTTATTGATTATTTGACCAATGTTCGGATTTCAGCCGCCAAAAAGTTATTATCCCAGGGCAGGTTGAGTATAAAAGAAATATGTTATCACATAGGATACAGTGATCCTAACTATTTCAGCAGGATTTTTAAGAAGGTTGTGGGCGTACCTCCAACAGAGTATAAGGAATAGGTATAATGCATAAATGAACCATTTAAACAGGGGGGGTAACATGCATTATTTAAAAAAGATATTTATAGGGTTTTGTCTTACTTTAATTCTTTTTTTGATATTAAAAACATGCTTTATAAAAGGCAAGACCAAAGAAACGCTAAATGATATGGACGAGGATAAAATTATCATTGGCTTTGCAATGGATACCCTGGTTCATGAAAGGTGGTTAAGGGACAGGGATATATTTGTTTCAAGGGCCAATGAAATGGGGGCAGAAGTGATTGTTCAGACTGCCAATAGCGACGGAGAAGAGCAAAAGAAACAAGTACAGTATCTTTTAGACCAAAATATCGATGTCCTGGTGCTGGTACCCCATGATGCAGAAAGTGCGACTGCCATTGTTAAGACTGCCAAAAATAAAGGGGTAAAAGTGATTTCCTATGACAGACTGGTAAAGAAAGCTAATGCAGATTTATACATATCTTTTGATAATATTAAAGTTGGAGAAATGATGGGACAGGCTGCTCTGGAAGCAGCTCCTGAAGGGAACTATTTGATATTAAACGGCTCGGAATCTGACAACAATTCTTTTATGTTTAATGAAGGATATAAAAACACACTGGGGGATAGTATCAGAAGCGGGAAGGTTCATATTGTCAGCGAAACCTGGGTTAAGGACTGGCTTTACGAAGATGCTTTTAAATTTGTAGATGAAATTTTGCATACGGATACCCCAATTGATGCCATTATTGCAGCCAATGACACTCTGGCCGCAGCGGCAGTCAATGCATTAGCGGAAAGAAGACTTGCAGGAAAAGTAGCGGTTGTAGGACATGATGCAGATTTGGATGCATGTCAGCGAATTGTTGAGGGGATACAAGTTGCCACGATCTATAAACCGATCGATCAGCTTGCCAAAAAGACAGTAGAGTATGCCATTACTATGGCAAAAGGGGAATCAGTTCAGACAGACGAAAAAATCTATGACGGAAAATATTATATCCCTTATTACAAAATAGATCCTGTACTCGTAACGAAAGACAATATGATTGATGTGATTATCGAAGATAAATTCCATGCATTTGAAGATGTTTATATGAATATACCGAAATCTCAGCGTCCAAAGATTGATTGAAGTAAGTTGTCCGAAAGGACAACTTACTTTTTTTAATGAGAAAAAAATCCTATGAAAATATAAAACAATATCAAAAAGGCGAAAAATATACAGAAGGCCATTAACTATGTCTAGCGGGGGTCATGCTATAATCACATCATCAAGCGGAAACGCTATAAAAAAAGAGGAGGGTCTTTAAATGAAAAAAGTGTTATCAAAATTAGCAGCTCTTGCAGTTGCGGGAGTAATGACAATTGGAATGTTAACTGGATGTTCTTCTTCACAACCAACAACTACTGATACGAATCAACCTGCTGCAGAAAATACCGCACAGGAGCAAACCGCATCAGAACCAGCGAAGAGTTCAGGGGATACTGTAGATATCGGTATCGTACTTCCGACAAAGGACGAACCAAGATGGGTGCAAGACGAAACCAGATTCATTGACGCTTTAAAAGATACCGACTATTCTGTAGAAATTTTATTCAGCCAGGGATCTTCAGCGAAAGAAAAAGAAAACGTTGAAGCATTACTTGCTAAAGGCATTAAAGTATTGATCATCTGTCCGCATGACGGAACGGCAGCAGCGGCAGCGGCAGAAGCAGCCAAAGCTGAAGGTGTAACTGTAATCTCTTATGACAGATTAATCACAGATACAGATGCCATCGATTATTATGTAACATTTGACAGTGTTGCAGTTGGTAAAGCTCAGGGACAATACCTGATTGATAAAGCAAGTGGAACAGGAAACCCACTTTACTTATATGCCGGAGCAGCTTCCGACAATAATGCATTCTTATTCTTTGAAGGCGCATGGTCTGTATTACAACCCAAAATTGCAGACGGTACTTTCGTAATCAAGAATTCTTCAGAAGCTGTAGCACTTCAGGACAAAGCAACATTAACCCGTGAAGAAATGAGTAAAATTATTTCTCAGGTAACTACAAACTGGGATTTTAACGAAGCTAAAAACAAGGCTGAAGCACATTTAACAGCTGCTAAACCAGAAGATAAAGGAGATGTATTCATTCTTGCTCCAAACGATGGAACAGCTCGTTCAATTGCAAACGTGTTTACAACAGATAAGGATGTAACCAGCTATGTTATCACAGGTCAAGACGCTGAAAAAGCTTCCATTCAATACATTATCGATGGAAAACAATCCATGACCGTATTCAAAGATGTACGTACACTGGTTAAAGATTCCATAGATATGGCTGTTACCGTATTACAAGGATCTACGCCAGAAACAACTGGTTCTTACAACAATGGCAAGATCGATGTAAAAGCAAAACAAACAGAAGTTATTGTAGTTGACCAACAAAATGTAAAAGCTGCATTAATTGATTCTGGATACTATGAAGCAAGTGAATTCACAGGTCTTTAATAATTACTTGGAGAATAGTCAGGAGGGCATACTTCCTGGCTATTCTAAAATGTGTGAATAAAGGAGCGAAAGGCAGCTATGGGAAATCAAGATTATATCTTAGAAATGAGAAACATTACAAAGGAGTTCCCGGGAGTAAAAGCTTTAAGCAATGTAAACTTCAAAGTCAGACGAGGGGAAATACACTGTCTTGTAGGAGAAAACGGAGCCGGGAAATCCACCCTTATGAAAGTTTTAAGCGGTGTTTACAAATATGGCGAATACAGCGGAGATATTGTATATAACGGACAAATTCAAAAATTTACGAATGTAAAAGACAGTGAAAATGTAGGAATCGCAATCATATACCAGGAATTAGCCCTGGTTCCTGAATTAACAGTATACGAAAATGTTTATCTGGGTCATGAAGTTAAAAATGGTTCGATTATCGATTGGAATGCAACGATTGTAAAAGCCAATGAAATGTTAGAAAAAGTTGGATTAGATATTAATCCAGAAACCAAGATCAAAGATTTGGGTGTTGGTAAACAACAACTGGTAGAGATCGCAAAGGCGTTAAGCAAAGATGTAAAATTACTCATTCTGGATGAACCTACAGCAGCACTGAATGAAGATGACAGTGAAAACTTGCTGAAATTGTTAAAGGAATTACAAAAACAGGGAATTACATCGATCATGATTTCTCATAAATTAAAAGAAGTTTTAGCCATTGCAGATACCATTACCGTATTAAGGGACGGACAAACGATATGTTCTCTGGATGCAGAGAAAGATGAAATCACTGAAAGTGTGATCATAAAACACATGGTTGGCCGTGAACTTACCAATATCTATCCTCCTAGAGATTTTACCCATGGAGAAGAAGTGGTGTTAGAGCTTAGAAACTGGAGTGCCTATGATACGAGCCTTGGCAGGGATGTTTTAAAGAATATTAACATCAAAATCAAAAAAGGTGAGATTGTAGGTTTAGCCGGATTAATGGGTGCCGGCAGAACGGAACTTGCCAGAAGTATTTTTGGGAATGCAAAGAACTACAAATTACAAGGAGAATTATACGTTAACGGAGAAAAGAAAGTCTTCAAACAACCCAGCGATGCCATCAAAGCTGGTATTGCATATGTAACAGAAGACAGAAAAGGTGACGGATTAATACTTATTCAGACTATAAAGCAAAATATTTCTATATCTAATCTGCAGGCGATCACGGCCAATAATGTCATTGACCAAAACGAAGAAATCATGATTGCCAATGGATATAAGGAAAGTTTAAATATTAAAGCACCAAACATTGAGCAAATCGTTGGAAATTTAAGCGGAGGAAATCAGCAAAAAGTTTCTCTGGCAAAATGGCTCTTTGCAAAGCCCAATATTCTGATCCTTGATGAGCCTACTCGAGGTATTGATGTTGGTGCAAAATATGAAATTTATACCATTATGAACGATTTGGTGAAAAAGGGCATGAGTATTATCATGATCTCTTCTGAACTGCCGGAAGTATTAGGCATGAGTGATCGAATCTATGTTATATCTGAAGGCAGAGTAACAGGTGAATTGCCAATCGAAGAAGCAACTCAAGAAAGAATTATGGAAATGGCGACAAAGGGGGAGTAAAAACATGAGTCAAGTGGTAAAAAGTCAAACGAGCAAGGCGAATACAGTTATTAGCAACCGAGAAGCAGAAACGATGAACTTCTTTCAGGAATTAAGAGTTCTGTTAAGGAAGAATATTCGTGAATATGGAATGTATATTGCACTCATTGTGATTATGGTAATATTCTCTATTACAACAAAAGGACTTTTCATGTCTTCAAGAAATATCAGTAACTTAATCAATCAAACAGGCTATATTGCTGTGTTGGCAGTTGGCATGACATTGGTGCTTATTATCAGACAGATTGATTTATCTGTTGGTTTTGTAGCGGGATTTTTAGGTGCTATCGCAGCGATCATGCTCACAAAACTGGGGATACCTGTAGTCGTTACAATTCCGGTTATTCTTGTTTTAGGGATACTGATTGGTTTATATCAGGGATTTTTAGTAGCAAAACTTTCCATACCTTCATTCGTGGTAACTCTTGCAGGTATGTTAATTTTTAGAGGCGCACTGCTTCTTGTGACAGAAGGAAGCGGTACCATCATCATAGACAATGCAGTATTTAATGCTATAGGCAATGGATTTATACCGGATATTACCAATGGAAGAATCCATGTGTTGACACTGATTTTAGGTGGAGTAGCCATTGCATTATTTATCTGGTCTGAGCTTAAAGCAAGAAAAAATAAGTTGAAATATAACTTTGAAGTTATTTCTCCAGCTATGTTAGCTGCCAAAATTGTTCTCGTATCCGCTGTAATTGCATACATTACTTGGATTCTTGCCAACTATAATGGATTATCCTGGACAGTAGTGATCGTTATTTTGGTGGTTGGGATCTATCATTTTATTACAACCAAAACTGCTGTAGGAAGATATGTTTATGCTGTAGGTGGAAACCCCGAAGCAGCAAAATTAAGTGGGATCAACGTAAATAAAATTATCTTTATCGTTTATGCATCCATGGGTATGCTAGCGGCATTATCCGGCATTCTTTATACTTCAAGATTGCAGTCTGCAACTACAACAGCAGGAACAGCTTTTGAAATGGATGCTATTGCATCTGCATATGTAGGTGGTGTATCGGCAGCCGGAGGTGTGGGTAAAGTAACCGGTTCTATTGTAGGTGCATTGGTTATGATGGCATTGACCAGTGGTATGAACTTGATGGGAATAGGTATTTCTTATCAGTATATGATCAAAGGTATTGTACTTGTAGGGGCAGTAGTATTTGATGTAATGACAAGGAAAAAGTAAGAGTAATACTTGTTGTCCTCTTTAAAATGGAGTGGGATATATATGAAGAAAATCAGCGATAAGATGGTAATTGCTACACTACTCATCATCTTAGTTACTGCGTTAGGAATAGGCATTCCAAGTTATCATACGACGGTTACTCAAAGCGATCAGATATTGTATACCCAAATGGACCAGCAAACAGCCAGCCTTTTTAGCATTATAGAAGGTTTTAGAGCAGTAGCACCATCAGAAGAGGCAGCAAAGAATCAATTTGTGAAATATCTTTCCAATCGGGTGATTGGTAAAACCGGATACGGTTTTATCATCAGCGGCGAAGGAAAATTTGTCTTTCATCCCAAGAAAGAGCTTATAGGTACCGATGCACTGCAATATCCTTTTGCTCAGATCATGTTGGACAATAAAGACAATGTGAATAATAATGGATATGGCCGAGCAAAAGTAAGAATGATTTCTTATATTTGGGAAGGGAAGGAAAAGTTCGCGTACTACACCTATCATCAGGATTGGGATATATTTGTTGCTCTATCCGGTGTTTATGACGAATTTATAGCTGCGCAAAAAACAGCGCTGAGGACATTGATTCTATTTGGAACAATCGTTCTGATCTTATCAGGAATCCTTGTCTATGTGATTATGACCCAACAGATGAAACCTATTGAATTTCTGTCTAAAGCAATGAAGGAAGTTGAGAAAGGAGATCTTTCTGTAAAGATCACCAATATCAAGAGTAAGGATGAAATAGGCATTCTTACCAATGGTTTTAATGGCATGATTCATACATTAAGAGAATTAACCTCCAATATTAAAGATTCTACGGATATTCTGCATACGGCTATACAAGATACAAAACAGAGTATCGATCAAACTGTTAACAATTCAAAAGAAGTTGCAAAAGCAATCAATGAAATTGCCCATTCCAATCAAGTTCTGGCAATGGATGTAGAGAAAGGCACATCAGCAATGCAAGTGATTTCTAAATCTGCACAACATACAAGAGACACTATAACCTACATGAGCAAAATTACAGATGAAGTAGAAATGGCCGTAGAACAAGGAAGTATGGCAACAGAAGATCTGTCTGCCAAATCCAATGAAACTATAAAGACTTTTAACTGGTTAAATGAGCAGATTAAACTGCTTGAAGAAAAATCCATAGAAATTTCTTCTGTGACGGGAGTTATTCGTTCCATTTCAGATCAAACCAATTTATTGTCTCTAAATGCAGCTATAGAGTCGGCAAGGGCAGGAGAATCCGGAAAAGGTTTTGCTGTAGTAGCTGATGAGATTAGGAAGCTGGCTATAAAAACTGCTGAACAGACAGTTTCTATCAATCATTTTATAAAGGAGATTCAGCAACAGATACAAGGCGTGGCAGAATATATGATCAAAGGTCGCGAGACTGTGGAAGAACAGGACCAGACTGTTAAGAAAACCAATATTGCCTTGTTTGAGATCCATAATAAGATGAAAGATATGTCTAAATATATTAACTCGATCACAAAGCAAATTATAGAAGTGACTAAAAGTACGGAAAGCAGTGTGGCAATGGTGGAAAATATTTTGATTACTTCACAGCAAACCTGTGCAAATTCTCAGGAAGTTACGGCTTTAACAGAACAGCAGTTAGCCAGTGTGCAAACCATAGAAATTACGGTCAATAAGCTTAATGAGTTATCAAACAATCTCACTCTTATGGTAAACAAATTTGCTTTGTAATCTAAAGAAAGGACAAAAGTCATTCTGACTTTTGTCCTTTTCATTTTTTCATTTATGGTTTTTAATGTTTTTATAAAATATGGTGATGTATATTGATATTTTTAAGTAAAAAAGATAACATAAAAGTTAAAGCAGTTATAAAATATGGTATAATAATATTTTTAGGATGTTTTTTTAAGATTATTTTTCTTAATATACTTTATTGATTACTTACTCAGGGGGGCATAGAATGGCAGAAGCATTACTGGTAGGAAGACGGGTTTTACTCATATTTATATATGTTTTGATCGGGATATTCTGTGTGAAAAAGAAAATCATTACTTCCCAGTCAGGAAAGCAATTTTCTAATTTTATAGTGACGGTAATTATGGTTTGTGTTGTGATTAAAAGTTATATCCGCCCAATGGAAAGGCAGCATTTATTAGGCATACTTCTGGCCATTGGCCTTGCGGCATTGTTTCATATGATAGCGATTATTGTGTCATCCCTGCTCATAAAAGAAAGAGAAGATGTAGGGTACCGCATTGAAAGAATGGGTGTAATTTATTCAAATTGTGGTTTTATGGGGATTCCTTTAATTTATGCTGCAGTTGGGGATATAGGGATATTTTATGCTGTGGCTTATATCAGCATCTTTAATATCGTTTTGTGGACCCATGGGGTGATGCTCTTAAGCGGGGAGAAAAAGTTTAATCTAAGATCCATTATAAGCAATCCGGCACTTATTGCTTTTGCAATAGGGTTACTTCTTTACTGCACTCAAATCCCTGTTCCCGATATGATTACAGAAGTTATGGGAAGCATTTCAGATATGAATACGCCTCTAGCCATGATTACAACAGGTGTTTTTTTAGCCAATATTGATTTAAAATCTACCTTTACCAATAAACGAATTTATTTTGTTACAGCCCTAAGATTAATTTTACTTCCTATGATTATGCTAATCATTATTAAGATCCTAGGCGTTGCAAACTGGATGCCCGGTGCTCATGAAGTAGTAATGGTCAATGTTATAGGCTGTGCTTGTCCGGCGGCGGCATCCATCACCCTGTTTCCTGCCAAATATAATGTGGATGGGGAATATGGGGCACAGATTATAGCAGTTTCTACCCTACTTTCTGTGATCACTATTCCAGTCTTTAATTTAATTACGAATCTTTGGCTGTAAAAAAGGATTTACCCTTGACAACTTAAGGATTTATGCTTTATCATAAAGCCAAATAATAAGGACAAAGACAGTGAAGAGGAATCATAAATAAAGTTTTTTCACAGAGAGGAAATCGGTTGGTGAAAGATTTCTAAAAAGCTTATTTATGTCCCGCCTTGGAGTTCTGCATGATGAATGCAGCGGTAGTTTGGCTATCGTTATTTAAATGAGAGATGCTTGATATTAAAGATATTTGGTATTTTTAATATCTTGGCATTATTAGGGTGGTACCGCCGATAACCTCGGTCCCTTTTTGGGATGGAGGTTTTTTTATTTGTGTAGGAAATTCTTCCGAAATTTCTATTAATAAAAAAGTCCTCCGGAAAGGATGAACACTCGCACATATTGTATTTTACCGGCTTTGTCCACTACGTTTGGCGCAAGAGTTTTGCAAGCGAAATGCTTTCTTGCTTGTCATTAAAAAAATAAAGAGGGGAAATGAATATGGGAAAAGATAAGAAGTTCGTTCAAGAAATCACCGATATGGAAAAAGACTTTGCACAATGGTATACCGATGTGGTAAAAAAGGCAGAATTAATAGACTACTCCAGTGTCAGAGGATGTATGATCCTTCAACCTTATGGTTATGCCATTTGGGAACTGATTCAACAGCAATTGGATAAACGCTTTAAAGAAACAGGGCATAAGAATGTATACATGCCTATGTTTATCCCTGAAAGCTTACTTCAAAAAGAAAAAGACCACGTAGAAGGATTTGCTCCGGAAGTGGCTTGGGTTACCCATGGCGGAAGCGAGCAATTAACCGAACGTCTTTGCGTGAGACCAACTTCTGAAACTCTGTTTTGTGAGCATTATGCCAATGTGATTCAGTCTTACAGAGATTTGCCAAAATTATACAATCAATGGTGTTCTGTAGTACGTTGGGAAAAGACCACAAGACCATTCCTAAGAACTTTGGAATTCTTATGGCAGGAAGGTCATACAGCCCATGCAACTGCTGAAGAAGCTCAGGAAGAAACCATCAGGATGTTAAATGTTTATGCAGAGTTCTGTGAAAATGTCCTTGCAATTCCTGTGGTTAAAGGCAGAAAAACCGATAAAGAAAAATTTGCAGGGGCAAAGGAAACCTATACCATCGAAAGTTTGATGCATGACGGAAAGGCCTTGCAATCAGGAACCAGCCATAACTTTGGAGATGGCTTTGCAAGAGCATTTGGCATCCAATATACAGATAAAAACAATGAATTAAAATATGTGCATCAAACTTCCTGGGGAATGACTACAAGACTCATAGGTGCTGTCATCATGGTTCATGGAGACAACAGCGGTCTGGTACTTCCTCCAAGAATTGCACCAACTCAACTTGTTATTATTCCTATTGCTGCCCATAAAGAAGGGGTACTTGAAAAAGCCCGTGAATTAAAAGAAAGACTTTCTGCTATTGTAAGAGTAGATTTAGATGACAGTGATAAGATGCCTGGATGGAAATTCAGTGAATATGAAATGAAAGGGGTACCTTTCCGTTTAGAAATAGGACCAAAGGATATTGAAAATAATCAAGTTGTATTGGTAAGAAGAGATACAAGAGAAAAAATCGTTGTTTCTATGGATGAATTAGAAACAAAAATACCTGAACTTATGGATACCCTTCAAAAAGACTTATTAGAAAAAGCAAGAGCTATGAGAGATGCAAAAACCTATGTTGCAACGAATTTTGAAGAATTTAAGACTATCGTAGCCAATACCCCTGGCTTTATTAAAGCAATGTGGTGTGGAGACGAAGCCTGCGAAATCAAAATTAAAGAAGAAACAGGCGCTACCTCCAGATGCATTCCTTTTGAGCAGGAAAAAATATCTGATACCTGTGTATGTTGTGGAAAACCTGCCAAAGATATGCTATACTGGGGTAAAGCATATTAAAAAATAAATAAATTTAAAATGGCCCCTGATTTCAGGGGCTATTTTTAGTGTACCTCTACATCGTACCCTCCAAAGTTTTTAAGGATATCGGTAACCGCATCTACGTTTTCTTCTGTAGCTTTGGTTGTTAAAATCACTTTGCCTTCTTTTAAGCCTTGTTCATAACGGGGTATAGCGCTTTCAGGAACACCCAGGTCAATAAGACCTCCTACGATGCCGCCGGTAACTGCGCCAGACAGTAAGCCGGCAATGGGCCCTGCCGCTGCAATAACTCCAAGACCGGGAATGGCAAAGGAACCTGCACCTATTAAAAGGCCTGCAAGACCACCCAGGACACTTCCTGTTGTAATGCCGTCAGAGATATTGTCATTGGTTAATTCTTCCCCTTCATAGCTATGATCATCCCTGTCTTTTGCAACAATTGATATATCGTCCATACGAAGATTTTGACTTCTTAGTTCGAAAGCTGCATTTTCAGCGTCTTGTCTTGTATGAAACAGTGCAATTACAGTTTTATCCATGCTTTGGCCTCCTTTCATCCATAGTTTAAGTGATTTCCATAAATTTATTCATGGAAGCTTTTAAAAATTGGAAAACTAATATAATATATAAAATATAAAGTAAAGGAATATGCAGAACTTTTGGAGGTACTCAATGCTTAAACAAATAGATATTCCAAAGGAAGTAGAAGAAATCATTCTGACTTTAAATGAAAACGGTTATGAAGGATATATTGTTGGTGGCTGTGTAAGGGATATTTTGATGGACAGAATACCTACGGACTGGGATTTGACCACTTCCGCAAAGCCGGAAGAAGTTAAACGTTTGTTTAAAAGAACTTATGATACAGGTATTGCCCATGGAACCGTAACAGTCATATTAAACAATAAACACTTTGAAATCACTACCTATAGAATAGAAGGGATATATGAAGACCATAGAAGGCCCAAAGAAGTAACTTTTACCAATGATTTGGAAGAAGATTTGTCGAGAAGAGATTTTACGATGAATGCCATTGCCTACCATCCCCAAGAAGGGTTCATAGACCCTACAGGAGGCATAGAAGACATTAAGAAAAAAAGCATACGTTGCGTAGGAGATCCCCATAAGAGATTTGAGGAGGATGCTCTTAGAATGCTTAGGGGGATTCGGTTTTCTTCCCAGCTGAATTTTACGATAGAGGAAAATACCTTAGAGGCTATTAAAACCAATGCTCATCTTATTTCATATGTCAGTGCTGAAAGAATAAAAGAAGAACTGGATAAAATTCTTTTAGCAAAGTATATTCATAAATTCATAATCTTGCATGATACAGGTATTCTTAAGTTTATTCTCCCTGAAGTGGACAGATGTTTTGAAGTAGCCCAAAACCATCCCCATCATGTGGACAATGTGGGGATTCATACCCTAAAAGCAGTAGAAGCTGTGGATAACATTCTCCCTCTTAAATGGACGATGCTATTTCATGACATTGGAAAACCGGAACATAAGACAACGGATGAAAAGGGCATCAGCCATTTTCACGGTCATGTGGAAAAAAGTGTTCTCTTAGCAGAAAAAATCATGAAAAGACTTCGATTTGATAAAAAAAGCATGAACCATATCTTAAAGCTTATAAAATGGCACGATTACAGAATTAAAGAAGACAAGCAGACTGTAAAAGAGTTGCTCTATCAGATAGGAGAAGAAGCTTTCCTGGACTTTCTAAAAGTGCAATTAGCCGATGCCAGGGCTCAAAATCCTGTATATTTCGAAGAGAAAGAAGAAAAGATTAAGAATCTGTATACCATTTATGAAGAAATTAAAGTAAAACATGAATGTTTTACTTTAAGAGATTTAGAAGTAAATGGCCAGGATTTAATTAAAACAGGTATAAAGGAAGGAAAGCAAATAGGTGAAGTTCTTGAATACCTTCTTAAAATCGTCATAGAAAATCCTGAACTCAATAAGAAAGAGATTCTTCTTTCCCGTGCAAAAGAAAAATATGTTCAATGACATAAAACCCCATGGTTATAAAGAACTTAAGCAGGAAGCTGTATGTTCTTTATAACATGGGGTTTTTTTAGGAGGGAGGAAAAGGTTACTTTTCATCTTTTTCTGTGACAACAAACTGATCTATGGTTAACTCTGCCGGGAGCAGAGATGTAGCTTGAACCTTATATATGAATTGCTTATCTGCTAAAGTAACATAAGTATCTTCATCTTCTTCTACTGTATTGCCTGCATATAAAGTTAAAGTTGAATTCTTTTCATCATTTAAATATAAAGTTATCGCAGCCCGAGGGGTTTTAAGTCCGTATTGATCCAAGGATTCTTCATCTGGATGATCCACTGTAAATTCTTTGATGACCTTTCCTCTTAAAGAAGCCAGAAAGGTATTTATTTTAACTTCATTTAATTTTTTATCGCCACTGTACCATCGGGTGTTTAGATCTTCTTCTTTGGAAGTTATAGTAAATGTTGTGTCATTGTTTTTTATTTCAATTTTGCTTACAGCTTCTTCATCAAAAGATAAGAGATTTTTATTTCTGAAGGAATTCACCTCTAAAGATACCTCACTCCAAAGCGAGGCAGCCATTGTATATACTTTTTTTGTATCCTGGTCCAGCACATAATATCCTTTTCCTAAAGGAGCAGAATATCCCAGACTTAAAGCTCTGGATACACCTTCATCTGTTGTTAAAGTAATGTTTTTAACTGGAGGATCAAGTCCATAAATGGATAAATCTTTTGGATTTTCTTCAACGAGTCCATTGACTTCAGGAGAAGAGAAGTTAGACAATATTGTATCAATTGTATAGGAATTTGCCGGGTATTCTATGGGAGAAGCAATATCCCATGTGCTTCCGTTTCTTTTGATTTTTATCGCCTGATTTTCTCCTGAAATCTCTATTTCGGTAATTTTATTCTGATCCTCCTGCCAGATATGTGTTTTTTGATCTTCTTTGGCAAGCTTTTCTTTCTGAAAGTATTGATAATAAGCAAACACCAGTATAAATGCTCCTAAAGCAATAAGGGTTGGAAGAATCTTTTTCACAAAGATCGCCTCCTAAAATATATCATTCCGCCAAATATGAATACAAAGAGAGGAACCAATAAAACCGTTACACCAAAGACTAAAATAGCCTGGCTTCCAACGAGTACAATAGGTTCTGAGGTATAGGTTTTGGCAGGGATATCCACGATCGAGGAATCCGCACTAAACCATTTTAATGCTCCAAAAAAGATTTCACTGTTTCCAGCCAGTCCAATCACCTGGTCATGAGCAAAGAAAGAATTTCCAATGACTAAGAGCTGTGTTTTCTGATTGCCGTCCAGTTCTTTTTCAGCAGCTATGGCAATAGGACGGGCTTCTGAAGTTTGCAATATGATATTGGTAGTCATATCGCTGTTTTCATTAACAGAAAGCTCTCTTGCTTTTGGAATAATGGTTGCTATTTTATCTTCTTCAAGCTTTTCTATAATATCGTGATAAACATATTCTGGAATTAGAGTTTGTTCATCTCCGGAATAATTGCGGACAGGGTCGGTTAAAATATTATCCTGCACATTAATACCGTAAATTGCAGAAAGTTCTTTTAGATTTTTAAGATTTTCTCCTTCCGTATAGTGGTTAAAGGCCAATACCATTTTTCCGCCCTTATTAAGGTAGTCCTTTAACAGATTGATTTCATCCACTGTATAGTCAATCTGAGGACCAATGATATAAAGGATGTCGGCATCATCAGGCAGTTTATTTTTACCTGTTAAAGAGTAACTCTCAACGGTTATCCCTTTCTGCTCCAAAAGAGAACTTAGAACAGACAAATCGTTGTTTTTTTGAAATTCCCCATGCCCTTCCATGATGTATATTTTGGTTTGCTTTTCGGCAGTAACATCCAGAATTGCCTGAATGAGAGCGCCTTCTCCATCAAAATACTGCTCTCCCGTTTCATAATTCGTTCGGATTAAATCATAGGCAGGGACTTGCTTGGTTCTTTTATCCGATGATACGACGGAAGTATACATAGAAGTAATCTGATATTCATTCACAAGGCTTGGATTCTGCATAGGGTTAATGATTTCCATGGATATTTTATCGTTTACATTATGCATATTTTCATAGAGCTCATTGACATCCATTGCAATAGAATCTGTGGGTTCTGCAAAAAATAGAATTTTTACTTCCTCATTTACATTTTTAAGAGCATTTTTTCCCTGTTCTGAAAGGGAATATATTTTATCCCGGGTTAAATCCCATTTAATCTTAGAAGAACTAAGCATTAAATTGATAAGAATTACAGCTCCAACCACAGCAATGGTAAATATGGCTGAGTTTGTTCCATATTTTAGATGTTTTTGAAACTTTTTTTTATTCATAGGGACCTCCTTGTTTGCTACTGAAGCCATCGACTTTTAATCACTCTAATGGTCAAAAATAGGAATATTCCTGTAAAACTTAGATAATAGATGATTCCCGATAACGACACAATACCATTTTGGAAAGGTGCATAGGGTTCAAAAAGACTCAGTACTTTAATAAACTCCTTTGAAACACCTGAAAACATATTCTGCATAAGATCCGCAAGCCAGAAAAACAGCAACATTCCAAAGCTTATGACTCCGGCAATAATTTGATTTTCCGTTAAGGAGGAAGCGAAAATCCCTACGGAAAGAAAGCTAAATCCAAGAAGGATATTTCCAAGGTATGAGGAAAAAACAATTCCTATATCCGGTTTTCCAAGCATAAAAACAATGATCACATGAATCAGCGTAAAGCCTAGAGCAATCAAATAAACCAGGCATGCACTGAAGAACTTTCCAAGGACAACCATTTCTACCGAAACAGGAGAAGAAAAGATGAGCTTTTCTGTACCGTTTTTCTTTTCTTCTGTAAAAAGTTTCATGGTTAACATCGGTGCAATGAATAAGAAGATTATAGGCCAACTGGACATGGCATACTGAACGTTGGGAGAACTGGCCCTAATCACAAAATCACTGAATAAAAATCCTGTTAACAGCAGGAAAAATCCCATAAGTATATAAGCCTGAGGAGAATAAAAGTATCCTTTTAATTCTCTTTTACAGATGATCCACATGATTTAATTCCTCCTCACTGGTGTTTTCATTTAAAGTAATATGTAAAAATACGTCTTCTAGGCTCATCTTTTTAACCGTCATTTCCAAAATGGGCATTCTGCTCTCTGCCAAAGCATAAAATAAAGGACGACGAAGATCCTTATTCTTTTCACCTTCTACCTGATATCCAAAAATGTTTTCATCTATTTCTTTAACTACTTCTACTGCCAGAATCCCTTGAAGAGACGAAATAGTATACAACACTTCTTCTTTAGGACCTTCAACTTCTACATAAAGTTTAGAAACACTTTGAAAATCTGTGGACAGATTTTCAGGAGTATCTATGGCAGCAATTTTGCCTTTATTCATGATGATGACCCTGTCACAGAGGGCATTGACCTCAGGAAGGATATGGGAGCTTAATATAATGGAATGATTTTTTGACAGGGATTTAATCATATTCCTGATTTCAATAATCTGTTTTGGGTCAAGGCCTACTGTTGGTTCATCCAGTATAAGTACGGCAGGATCTCCTGTGAGGGCTGCTGCGATCCCAATTCTTTGCTTATAACCTTTTGAAAGATTTTTGATCAGCCGATTTTTAACATGTTCAATTCCACAGAGATACATTACCCTGCTGGATTCTTCCTTGCTTTTTTTGCCAATACCTTTTAGCTCACAGCAAAATTTAAGATATTCCATAACAGTCATTTCAGGATATAAAGGAGGATTTTCAGGAAGATATCCGATATGTTTTTTTGCTTTTTTTGGAGATTCTAATAAATCTATTCCGTTAATTTCTATTTTTCCTTCGTCAGGAACCAGTAATCCACAGATCATATTCATGGTGGTTGATTTTCCGGCTCCGTTAGGTCCCAGAAATCCCAAGATCTCACCGTCTTCAAGAGAAAAACTGATGTCACTTACAGCATTTAGGGAACCATAAGTTTTGGACAAATTTTTGACCTCTATCATAAGAACACTCCTTTTGAGGGGATAATCGCTTATAGTATAATTGACTCCTGTGAACAATTTATGAACAAATTGTAAATTAAAATCATAGATTCGTGTCCTCATATTTTTGCTGTAATCTTCATAGATATATAAAGAGTCCACTAAAAATGTGAATTCGTAAATAGAGCGGGGGTGAGACAGTGAAAGGGCTAAACCCAGAAATCGTAAAAGGATTTGGATATAAGCTTGAAACTTATACGCACTTTAGAAATTCTTTTATATGTGAGACAAACCAAGGAATAAAAGTCATTCAAGCAGTGGATGGAGATATCCCGCAGCTTCTTTTTCAACACAGTGCGAAAGAACATCTGTATCAAAATGGATTTAAATGGGTTGATCGATTTTATATTTCTGAAAACAATGCCCCCTATTATATCCATGAAGGGACAGCCTATGTCATGACAGACTGGGTGGATGGAAGAGAATGCGATTTTGATCATCTGGAGGATATTAAAAAAGCGATTTCCACTCTGGCAGATATGCATAAGGTATCAAAAGGTCTGATTCCGCTAGAAGGAAGCCGCATCAGATATGATGAAAGAAGCTTGCCCTTGGTCGTCCAAAAAAGAATCAGTGAATTGACCACGATGAAGAAAAGAATTAACAGACAAAGTCATATGAGTGAGTTTGACTTAATCTTTTTAAAATACTATAAATATTACGAAGAACTTTGTAAAAGATCCCTTGAATGGCTTAATCGGTCCAATTATAATGAAACCAAAGAAAAGGTAAAAAAAGAAAAATGTTTTTGCCATAATGATTATACATATTATAATTTACTTATAGCTCCCAGTGGGGCTTTATACGTCACTCATTTTGAAGAATGCAGATACGGTCTTCCCATTTATGATTTAGTTTCTGTTTTAAAGAAGATTATGAAAAAGCACAATTGGGATATTACTATTGCAAATGAGCTTCTTTCTTTATATATGGACAAAGTCAATATAGATGATGAGAAGAATCTTTTAGTCAGCCTTTTAATCCTTCCTGATGACTTTTTAAAAGTATGCAACCGATATTATAATACTCGAAGAGCGTGGGCCTCTCAGAGTCTTTTAAGAAAATTAAATCTGATTATAGAGCAAAAAGAAAATGTAGCTCAGTTTATAAAATATATAGAATCTCTTTAGTTTAATTTTGGAAGCCTAAAAGGTTTCTTTTTTTTGTAACTTTTTTAGTGTATAATGAAAGGCGTACAAAAAATGAATTGAAAAGAGGGAGTTAAAATGCCTGACAAAAAAAAGAAAACGAGTGCGAAAACCCAGTCTGATTTTATTCGATTCATGGTTTTAACAGGAATAGGAGGATTGGTGATCTTAATTCTTACACTTATTATCGTAGCCTCTACAATGACCAAAAAAAATTCCAATAAGATAAAAGATGAGGAAGAATTCTCAATAGAAGAAAAAACTCCAGAAGAAAGCAAAGCAACAGGAGAGATGGAAGAAGTGATAGGAATCATCACAAAAGATGTGGGGGCTGACACGGTTCATATACTCAATGTTGAAAATGAAAAAGAAATCGTGCTTCAGATTGAAAATGGCGTTGAGATGAAAGACATCTATGGGCAGTCTATGAGTCTAAGAGAATTTAAAATTGGGGATATGATTGAAACAAAGTACGATAAGGGCAGTAAGGTACCCAAATATCTTAGAATCAGTGGAGAAGCCTGGGAGCAGACCCGGGTTAAAAATGCAAAAATTAATACAGAAGGGCAGACTGTAGAGATAGGAAACAATATCTATACTTATTCAAATAATCTTATTGCTCTGTATAAAGGAGAGCCTATTTCCTTAGATCAGATCGATCCGATAGACGAACTTACCTTAAGGGGTTATAAAAACCAGGTTTGGTTTATTGAAGTCACCCTATCCCATGGCTATATTAATGTAACTGCTTCAAAAGACGAAGAAGGTATGGTAGAAATCGATAACGGCAGGACCCTTTCCATACAAGAAGCCAAAAACATTGCTGTAACAGAAGGCTCCCATAAAATTGTCATCAAAAAAGAAGGTTATGAGCCAATTGCAAAAAATGTCCAGGTAGATTCCATGCAGACTGTGGAAATCAATTTAGGAGAAATGCAAAAGAAAGTTGGAAAACTAAGGGTAGTTGCTAAAGGTGTTTCAGATTACAAAGTATTCGTTAATGATATTGAATATCCGGGAGATGAAACCATCCTGCTGGAATATGGCGATTACCATTTGGCAGTGAAAAAAGAAGGTTATAAAGACTGGTCCAAAGATATTAAAATGAATGAAGAGACAAAAAGAATTGATATTGACCTTCAAAAAGAAGAAGTAGTGGAAGATATGCCTCAAAAACAAACACCTGGCAATGAAACTTCTAAGCTTGGAAAAGTATCCATAGATACCAATCCTTCCGGGGCAGAAGTATTTATAGATGACAATTATGTAGGTGTATCTCCCGTAGAAACAAAGCTTCCTTATGGAGAACATAAGATTGCTATTGTAAAAGAAGGATACAGTCCCCTTCAGATTCCCATCAGCTTAAATGAGACTCAAAAGCAAAGAAGCTTCCTGTTTACTCTGCAAGAAGCTATGGGACAATAAGGAAATGATAAAATATTTTTGCAAATTAAAAATAATAGCAAAAATCCAGATGAAAATGGATAGGATTGACAAATAGTTTTTTATCCGTTAAATTATATTTAATCATTAATACAAGCATTGGGGGTTATAGCGATGGATTTTATGGAGAAATACAATCAGTGGTTAGAAGATGACTACTTTGATGAAGAAACTAAAAAAGAATTAAAAGATATATCTGGTGATGAAAAAGAAATACAGGAAAGATTTTATAAAGAACTGGAATTCGGTACAGGAGGACTTAGGGGAATCATTGGCGCAGGAACCAACCGAATGAATAAGTATTCTGTAAGAAAAGCCACCCAGGGCCTTGCCAATTATATTTTATTAGAAAATGCTGAAAAGAATAAAGAAAAAGGCGTTGTTATAGCATACGATTCAAGACGTTATTCCAGAGAATTTGCCTTTGAAGCCGCTATGGTCCTTAATGGAAATGGTATAAAAACCTATGTATTCGAAGAACTTACACCAACACCGGAGCTTTCCTTTGCCGTTAGATATTTAGGTTGTGTGGCAGGCATTGTGATCACTGCAAGCCATAATCCAAAAGAATATAATGGATATAAGGTATATGGCAGTGACGGAGCACAGGTACCTCCACCATACGATTCAGAAATCATTGCTGAGGTTAACAAAATTACAGACTTTAGACAAGTTAAACTCATGGAGACTGAAAAAGCAAAAGAAGCAGGACTTCTAAAAATTATCGGAGAAGAAGTCAATGATGCATACATTAAAGAAGTAAAAGCCCAAAGCATCAATGGAGATATTATTAAAAAAATGGCGGATGATTTCACGATTGTGTATACACCGCTTCATGGAACAGGCCATAAGCCGGTTATGAGAGTTTTAAAAGAAGTAGGATTTAAAAATGTAATCATTGTGCCAGAACAGCAAAATCCAGACCCTGAATTCTCAACCGTGTCTTATCCCAATCCGGAAGATCCTGCGGCATTTGGCTTAGCGATCAAACTGGCTAAAGAACACAATGCCGACATTATTATAGGGACAGACCCTGATGCGGACAGAGTTGGTGTTTTGGTAAGGGATGCAAAGGGAGAATATGTTGTCTTAACCGGAAATATGACAGGAGTGCTTTTGGCAGAATACTTATTGTCTGCTAAAAAAGCGAAGAGAACCCTGCCTAAAAACGGAGTGCTTATTAAAACCATCGTTACAACAGAAATGGCAAGAGCCATTGCCAAGGAATATGATATTACCCTGTTAGAAGTATTAACTGGATTCAAATTTATCGGAGAAAAAATCAAAGAATTTGAACAAACCGGAGAACATGAATATCTTTTTGGATTTGAGGAAAGTTACGGATATCTGGCAGGCACCTATGCAAGGGACAAAGATGCAGTGGTGGCTTCCATGCTGGCATGTGAACTGGCAGCCGTTTATAAAGATAAAGGTATGACATTATATGAAGGTTTACAGGCGTTGTATGAAAAGTATGGATATTATAAGGAAGCCTTAGAGTCCATCACCTTAAAGGGCATAGAAGGCCTTGAGAAGATACAGTCTATTATGACATTCTTAAGAAATAATCCGCCAAAAGCAGTTGCTGGTCTTAAAGTATTAGAATTAAGAGATTATGAAAAGCAAATGGCAAAGAATCTGATTACCAATCAGGAAGCAAAGATCCATCTTCCAAAATCCAATGTGCTGTATTTTGTATTAGAAAATAACGCATGGTTCTGTATCAGACCATCCGGTACAGAGCCCAAGGTAAAAATGTACTTTGGTGTTAAAGGAAAAGATGAAGAGCATGCAAAAGAACTGCTAGCCAATTTAATAGAAGATGTAATGGGAAAAATAAACCAGATATAATACAAAGGGGTGCTTTTAAAGCGCCTCTGTTTTGTTATGAATGGAAGTTCGTCTTGCTTGCAAGAGATCAAACTTTTTTAATTTCGCTAGTGTGGCATAAATATTTTTTTAATAAAAAATTCTATTGAATCTTTAAAACTTTGTGTTAGAATATTATCTTGGTGCTCGCTAATAATATAACTGTATAATTTATACAGAGCATATAGATATTCTTTTACTTTGAGAGGTGTTAATATGTCTACGCATTTTTTATTAGACATTGCAATTATTTTAACCTTTACAAAAATATTTGGATTAATTACTAAGCGCTTCAGCATGCCCCAAGTACTGGGGGCGCTTCTTGCAGGCCTGATCCTTGGACCGGCGGGGATTAATCTTTTGAATGAAACAGATTTTCTTTCTTCTGTTGCAGAACTTGGAGTTATTGTTTTAATGTTTGCTGCAGGCTTAGAAACGGATTTAAAAGAATTAAAAAAGAGTGGGAAAGCTTCCTTAATTATTGCTATTATTGGTGTATTGGTTCCGTTATTATGCGGAACTTTAATTGCGTTAATTTTTAATAAGAATATTCTTCAGGATATATTCATCGGAGTGATTTTAACGGCAACCTCTGTGAGCATCACCGTTGAAACCCTTCAGGAAATGGGGAAACTCAAAACAGAGTCTGGAACGGCTATCTTAGGTGCGGCTGTTATTGATGATATTTTGGGCATTATTGCTTTAACTTTAGTGACAAGTACAGCCAGCCCCAATTCTCCCAGTATCCTGATTGTACTTTTGAAAATCTTAGGGTTCTTTGTTGTATGTATTGTGGCAGGAATGCTGTTTTATTACTTTTTCCAGTGGCTTAGTAAGCACGAAGGTAAAAAAAGAAGAATTCCTATCTTTAGTCTTGCTTTTTGCTTAATATTGTCTTATGTGGCAGAAGAATTTGGTGTAGCAGATATTACAGGGGCGTATATCGCAGGCTTAATTTTGTGTAATACCCTTCATGCCCATTATATAGGAAGAAGAGTAGAAATTATTTCATATATGCTTTTATCTCCTATCTTTTTTGCAAGCATAGGAATAAAAACTTCCATAATGGGAATGAATGGAACCATCATTTTTTTTACAGTATTAATTGTTGTTGTTGCTATTCTAAGTAAAGTTGTTGGTTGCGGTTTAGGTGCAAAATTATGTGGATATTCTTCAAAAGACTCTTATAGAATTGGTGTAGGTATGATTTCCAGAGGTGAAGTTGCACTGATTGTTGCCAACAAAGGAGCAGCAATTGGATTAATGCAGGAGGCATTCTTTGCTCCCATCATTATTATGGTTATTGTAACAACTCTTATTACTCCTATATGGTTAAAATTTGCATACAAAGAATAAAACATAAAAGTATTGGGCGGCCTTTGGCCGCCTGTTTTTGTTTCACAAGTGCTGCGTAGCCGTATTTTATTGTAGCACCGCTCCTTTTATTTACATAATATGGATTATGAGCTGATGGAAGGGAGAATCCATATGCTAAAGGTGGGAGATATAGTTGTCAGAAAATCTTATGGGGGAGATATGTACTTTCGTATAACCGAGATTACTCCTTATGGAATGGTAAAATTAGTTGGCTTAAGCTATAGAGTTTTGGCAGATGCTCCCTGGCAGGATCTGCAAAAGGTTTACTATGGTGCCCCCAATCCATATCATGAAATGGCTTTACTTCAGGCAGAAAAAAATGTAAGAGCTATTTTAAAAAAAAGATTGTCAGAAGAAAGTCGAAAAGTTGCAAGGGGCGAATCTATCTTAAAAAAGCCGGGAAAGGTGCTTCATGTCGATGGAGACCCAGAGTATTTAAGAATTTGCTTGAAATACTACGAGGAGCTCAAAATTGATGTGGTTGGAAAAACTTTAGAGGAACGGGAGCACCCTGTTCAAATTTTATCTCTTTTGCAGGAACATAGACCGGATATATTAGTCATTACAGGGCATGATTCGATTTCAAAGGGAGCGGAAAACTATAAAGACATCAATAATTATAGAAACTCTAAATTTTTTGTTGAAGCAGTAAAAAAAGCAAGAGACTATGAACCAAATATGGATCAACTGGTTATATTTGCAGGTGCCTGCCAATCCAATTATGAAGCTTTAATCGAAGCAGGAGCAAATTTTGCCAGTTCTCCGGAAAGAGTCATGATCCATGCCCTGGATCCGGTGTTTATTTGTGAAAAAATAGCTTATACATCCATGGCTACTATTCTATCCATTAATGAAATCATAGAAAACACTATTACAGGAATTAAGGGGATAGGGGGCTTTCAGACAAGAGGAAAGTACAGAGAAGGAGCCCCAAGTTTTTTGTAGTTTTTTGAAAGTTTTTGAATTTGAATTTTTGGTAAATCTATTGACATGGTATCAAGAATTTTGATATAATCAAAAATTTATTGACATTACGACTGATTTGTGATATACTGAATTAAGTGACATAGGATGAGGTGATGTAAGTGATAGTTCCGCAAGATCTTTCCCAAATTCGGAAAGACATTGAAGGGTTTGTAGGTACTAAGGTTAAACTTAAGACAAACAAAGGAAGGAAAAAAACTGTCATCAATGAAGGTATACTAGAAGATGCTTACTCTAATGTTTTCGTCGTTAAAGTTAAAAATACATTTGAAAATACTTTTAGAAGAGTTTCTTACAGCTACACCGATATTCTCACTCAAACAGTCGAACTTTCTTTTTATAATGAAGGAGATCAAGAACAAAGTCAGCTCATGTGATTTTGTTCTTTTTTTATTTTTCTAGTCATAAATGTCTTAGGATCACTCATACATTTTATATAGACAAAGGTCCTAAGGAGGGAAATTTATGTCATTAGAACTAATAAAAGAAACCATAGAATTTGATCAGCCTGTCCGCAAAGAAACTACCCAGGTTATTGTAGAAGAGGATCTTATTGTTCCCGACGTTAAACCGGATATGGCAAAAGTTTTAAAAATTGATGGGAAAATTGAACTGGAACAAGTGGACATTTCTGCAGACAGACTTAATTATAAAGGACAAATTAAAGTGTATGTGCTCTATGCTGCAGACGGTTCGGATAGGTTGGTACATAGTATGGTGGGAACATTGACCCTGGATGATTTTATCAATATGGACGGAATCAAAAAAGATATGTTCTATACTATGGAGTATGATTTAGAGCATTTAGACTACACATGGATTAACAGCAGAAAGTTAAATGTTAAAGCCATCGTTTCGATCGGGGCAAAAGTATCGGAAAAAAGAAAGAGTGATATCATCGTCAATGCCAAAAGTCCTCTGCCCATTCAGCTTCAGATGCAGCCTTTTACCTTTTATCGAACAGCCGCAACCAATCAGGACAAAATGATTATAAAAGATGAACTTATGGTCCCTGCAGGTAAGCCCAATATACAGGAAGTTCTAAAAACTAATATAAGAATTTGCAACAAAGAATCTAAGGTGGGAGAAGGAGTTGTTTCTGTAAAGGGAAATCTTAATATCAGGACACTTTATGCAGGGGCTATGGGAGAAAATGAAATGGATTATATGGAACATCAAATCCCCTTTAACGGAACCATAGAATGCCCTGGAGCAGAAGAAGGCATGTATTGCAATACAGATATCAAGATCTTAAATCAATACATTCAAATTCGTCCGGATTTAGACGGAGAAGAAAGAGTGTTGGAAGTAGAAGTGGTTCTACTTGTGAATGTAAAAATTATTTCTGTGGAAGAAATACAGATTATAGATGATGCTTATTGCCCGGGTAAAGATATTAAACTTAAGAAGGAAAGAATTCCTTATCAAAAACTCTTAAATAAAAAGCGTGACAGCCTTGTGTTGAAAGAAGTCTTAAACCTGGACACCAGTGCGCCAAATGTTGCCTATGTTTATAATATACAGGCAAAACCTCATGTTGAAGAAGTACGCCTTCTGGATGATAAAATGATGGTAGAAGGCAGTACTGATATTCAATTAACCTATATTACAGACGATAAGGAAAATCCTATCTATGTTTACGATGGGCTTATACCTTTTAGACAAAGTGTAGATCTAAAGGGCGTTTCCCTGGATAAAAAAGCCGATGTGAGAGTTGATGTGGATGATATTTTATGCAATACCAGTTCAGGAAGAGATGTGGAAGTAAAATTAACCCTTCAACTGGATGTTGAAGTTATGGATGAACAGGAAATAGAGATCATCATGGATATGACAGAACAAGACATAGATCCGGAAGTTCTTATGAATATGCCCAGTTTAATCATTTATATCGTGCAGAATGGAGACACTTTATGGAAGATTGCAAAAAAATATAATGCTACCATTGAAGAACTGACAACGATTAACGACATTGAAAATCCTGAAAAGTTATATCCAGGACAAAAACTTTTGATTATTAAAAAAGTATTGAATGTATAGGGCTTGCACTGCAAGCCTTTTTTATTGTATAGGAAATTCCGCCATATTTCCTAAATGGGATCAATACTGAAATGTACAGGGTTTCCATGGTTGTTTGCTCCCTCCTATTTGGTACAATGTATATACTATATGGATATTTGTTGACTTATATTTGGTACAATGTATATAATATAAAGTATACATACTTTGGACTGAAAACAGGGTGAATTTTATTATGCATGAGATTGAGTTGAAGGCGCGGGCAAAAATTAATTTAACTCTTGATGTTATAGGTAAAAGGCCTGACGGATATCATGAAGTAGAGATGATTATGCAGACCGTTAACCTATACGATTATATTACAATTAGAAAGATGAGAGCGCCGGGAATCAAGCTAAAAACGGATTTAAAATGGCTTCCGGAGGATGAAAGAAATCTGGCTTACAAAGCAGCAAAATTAATGGTGGAAACTTACAACATAGATCAAGGTATTTTAATTGAACTGAAAAAAAGAATACCCGTTGCCGCAGGTCTTGCAGGAGGGAGTTCTGATGCAGCTGCGGTTTTTGTAGGATTGAATACACTGTTTGATCTGAATCTTCAAAAAACTGACTTGATGGATTTAGGAGTGAAATTAGGAGCAGATATTCCTTATTGCATTTTAACAGGAACTGCTTTGGCTCAGGGGATAGGAGAGCGACTGACAAAGCTTCCGCCAATGCCTTTTTGTCATGTGGTGATTGCAAAGCCTCCGATCAGCGTGTCTACTGCTCATGTCTACAAAAGCCTTAATTTAGAAGAAATATCTTTTCACCCTAATACAGAAGAGGTAATCGAAGGAATTAAAAAGAGAGATTTAAGAAAAATTGCAAAGAATCTGGGAAATGTATTAGAAAGTGTTACAATAAAGGAACACCCTATTATTGAGGAGATTAAAAACACTTTGGTAGAATATGGTGCTCTAGGATCACTTATGAGCGGCAGTGGCCCTTCAGTCTTCGGACTTTTTGAGAACAGTAAAGATGCCCAGGCTGCGGCCAAAGAACTCAGGTTACACAGTAAAGCTAAGGATATTTTCGTTACCACTATATTTAATAGGGAGAGAGTATGATGGACAAAGACACATTAAACGTAAACGTAAATTTAAACGATTATCTTCCCCTGAGGGATGTTGTATTTAATGCTCTTAGAAAAGCAATTTTGTCCGGAGATTTAAAGCCGGGAGAAAGACTGATGGAAAAGCAGCTGGCAGAAAAGATGGGGGTTAGCAGGACGCCTGTCAGAGAAGCCATCAGAAAACTGGAGTTAGAAGGTTTTGTAGTAATGGTGCCCAGAAAAGGTGCACAGGTTGCCGAAATTACTGAAAAGGACATTCAAGATGTTCTGGAAGTGCGAGGTGCCTTGGAAGAATTGGCTGTAAAACTGGCCTGTAAAAACATGGATGATAAAGATTTAAGCAATTTAAAGCGGGTTATGAGAGAATTTTCCGAGGCAGCAAAACGGGAAGACATAGAAATGATGATTGAAAAAGACGTAGAATTTCATGATATTATTTTTAGATCCACTAAAAATGAAAAGCTTATTCAAATAGTCAATAACTTAAGAGAGCAAATTCATAGATATAGGGTAGCGTATTTAAAGAGTTTTGATAACTTTAAAGTGATTAATGAAGAACATGAGCAAATTGTATTTGCCATTGAAAATAGGGATGCTACACTTGGTGAATCGGTGGCAGCAAGGCATATCAAGAATCAGGAAGACGCAGTTATTCAATATATACGAAAAGGAACATCAAAATAAAGCCTTCAGGTATTACCTGAAGGCTTTATTTTTTTGACTTTATGAGTGTATAAAAAAAAGAAAACTACAGAAAATGAATACAAAACGAGGAGTTGAGAAGAATAAATGGATAGGGTACTTAAAAAATTATTAAGTATTTATTCCATATGGCCAATGATTCTCACAGTTGGTATTGGAATATATACCCTTTTTGTAGATTGTAAAACCCTAAAGAATCAAAAAAATCCAAAAGAGGCCAGATGGGCAAAATGGATTGGATTAATTTATATGATCGGAGGAGTAGCTTTTTTTCTATTTATTAAGCTATTAACCTGATTTGGAGGCATAAGATGAAGATATTAAGAAGATGGGTAGGAAATAAACTGAGTAAAGAAAGATGGGAAGATAAATTCCATGATGCAGATAATAAAGTGACACTCCCTCTTTCCAAAGACTTAGAAGAAAATATTAAGAATTTAGAGTTGCTCTTTAAAGATTGCGGAGACTTTGTCAGCAGAAAGTTTCCTGTAGGTATTCATAAAGAAGTCAATATGTATGTTGCTTATATTGATTTGATGATTGATCGCCGCATTATCGAAGAGTCCTTATTAGAACAGCTTATGCTTCAGGTAAGAGGTGTTCCGCCCCATATGGATAAAATCAGATCATCTATTTATGACTTTATCCGGGACGGGGGCATTGCCACTGCGGATATTAAAGAAGTAGATACTTTGGATGAAGCAGCTTTGGCCATTTTATCGGGAGATACGATTATATTCATTGACGGTTATGCGAAAGTTATAGTGGTTGCTACAAAGGGATGGCCAAATCGAGGGATCCAGGAACCGGATTCGGAAGTTGTGGTAAGAGGTCCAAAAGAAGGTTTTAGCGAAGCACTTAGGATGAATACTGTTTTAATCAGAAGAAGAATAAGAGACACCAAACTTAAGGTAAAGCAGCTTCAGATAGGCACAAGAAGCAGAACGGATGTTGCTCTTATGTATATAGAAGATATTGTGAGAAAAGATATCTTAGAAGATCTAGGAAAACGCCTGACGGATTTTAAGATTGATGGAATTCTGGACAGTGGGCAGCTGGAACAACTTATAGAAGATGATTGGAGAAGCCCTTTTCCCCAGATTCAGGCAACCCAGAGGCCGGATAAAGCAGCTTCTGCCATCCTTGAAGGAAGAATTGCTATCATTGTAGATAATACACCTTTTGTTTTACTTGTCCCAACGACTTTAAACAATTTTTTTCAATCTTCGGAGGACTATTATCAGCGCTGGAGCATTATGAGTTTTACAAGAATGATCCGTTATGTGGCAGCTTTTTTTGCAGCGGGGGTCCCCGGCTTGTATCTGGCATTGACAGATTATCATCCTTCAATGATTCCAACTCAGCTTACAATGGCGATCGCTGCTTCAAGAGAACAGGTGCCATTTCCTTCAGTTGTAGAGGTAGTTTTAATGGAATTGGCTTTTGAGCTTCTCCGGGAAGCAGGCACGAGGCTTCCGGGGCCTATAGGCAGCACCATTGGAATTGTAGGAGGACTGATCATAGGACAAGCTGCTGTTGAAGCAAAAATTGTAAGTCCTATTGTTGTTATTGTAGTAGCTGTTACGGCGATCTCCAGTTTTGCGATTCCTGATAATGCTCTGACGGTAGGATTTCGTCTTGTAAAATATTTGATCATTGGTCTTTCGTCTATATTTGGATTGTATGGATTTTTGCTGGGAGTTTTAATTGTCCTTATTCATCTGGTTTCTCTTAAGAGCTTTAATATGCCCTATATGTCTCCCTTTGTTGCTTCTGGCATCAATGATTATGAGGATTTAAAAGATTCCGTTTTTAGACTTCCAGTATTTATGATGAACAAAAGACCTATTTTTTCGAGAGCTGATAAAAGAGTGCGATTAAGAACGAACAAGAAAAAGAATGAGTAGGAGGACACTATGTTTTCAAAAAATGATAAGGTATCCGTTCGTCAGGTAGAAATTCTACTCATTTTAGATTTATTTAGTGTTTCTACACTCTCTTTTCCCAGAATGGCGGCAGAAATTGCTAACCAGGATGCATGGATTGCTGTCATAGGAGCAACGCTGTTAGCTTTTATATACGGGTATACGATCACCAGTATTGTTAAGCGTTTTCCAGAAGATACGTTTGTAGAATTTTCTTCCAAAGTGCTATCGAAATCAGTAGGAATCTTTCTCAGTCTTCTTTTTTCAATCAAGCTCAGTATTACCATGGCTATGGAATTGAGAATTTTTGGAGAACTGGTCAAACAGGTTTTACTTCCGAGGACGCCTATTGAAATCATCATGGCGTCCATGCTTCTTACATGTGCTTATCTGGTACGTAAGGGATATGAATGTAATGCAAGACTTGGCGAAATTCTTGTTTTTATCATATTTATACCTTTAATTGTTATTTTGCTGTTTGTACTTCCAGACACTGACTTTTCTAATTTAAAACCCATTTTTACGACACCTTTTCCGAGACTTTTAAAAGGCAGTTATTTTTTATCATTTATCTATACGCCAATAGAGCTAATTTTACTGGTGGGCCCCCTTGTCAATGATCTTAAGAAAGCAAGACGGGTTAGTTTTATTGCTATCACCTTTACGGGAATAATAAATGTCATTTTAACTATTATTACAGTCAGTGTACTGGGATCTGTTGGCACAAAACAACAGATATGGCCGGTTATGACCTTAATGCAGATCATAGAAATTCCGGGAGCTTTTGTTGAAAGACAAGATGCACTGATGATGATTTTTTGGATTTTGATCGTATTTTCTTTTATTAGTACATTGATGTACTTCATTAGTTTTATACTGACAAGAATTTTAAAAGCAGAAGAACATAAATTTTTGGTACTTCCTTTGGTTCCAATCATATACTTAATTTCTCTTATTCCTGACAATATTGTGGAGGCCTTTAATTGGATTGAATTTCTCCGTAAGTATATTAGAATACTGTTTTTGCTGCCCATTCCTCTTCTTTTATTAATTGTGGCCAAGATAAGAAAGCTGGGTGAGTCCATTGAAGAAAAATAAAATTTTATTGCTTTGTATGATTTTAAATTTAGCCCTGCTTACAGGATGTTGGGATAATATGAGTATTGACAGAAGAGCGTTTGTACTGGGGGTAGGAATAGATAAATTTATTTTTGATGAAGCGAAAGACGATCCAAGCTTAAATAACGACAAAACAAAATATAGGGTTGCCTTTTCTTTTCCCAATATTGCTAAATTTGCAGGAGAACAAGGTTTAAGTGATGAGCCGAAGTTTGTCATGATTAGCAGTGGACCAACTTTTTCTAATACTTATAAGGGCCTTGGAGGGCGTCTTAATAAATCTCCTTATTTCGGGCACATTAAGTCCATTATATTTGGGAAAGAACTTCTAAAAGATAAAGTATTATTTAAAGAGGTTTTGGATACTCTTCAAAGAAATTCTGATTTTAGCAGAAGTATTCCTATTGTAGCGATTGATGGGCTTGCTACAGAAGCTATTCAAATTATTCCAGAAGGTAATCCTTTGGTTAGTATTTATATTAATCAGTTATTTGAAAGTGAAACCATGCGGTTTCAAGAGAAGGATTTGGGAGAACTTTTGCAAAACTTCCAGGAAGATAAGATGGCAATGATTCCAAAGCTTTCTATAGGAGAAAAAGATATTAAAATTGCCGGAGCAGCTATTATTAAAGATTATGAGTTAAAGGGTTGGCTGGATGAACAACAAACCAGAGGGGCCCTCTGGCTACGAAAGAAAAATCAGAGATTAGAAATCAGTGCCCCCTATGAAGACTTTCATGTGGCTTATCATGTATCCAATGCAAAATCAGAAATGAAATTTATGAATAAAGATAATGAGCTTTCCTGCCATATTACCATCCAGGCAGAAGGAAATCTCGATGAATTCATATTGGATAGAAACATATTAAATGTGGAAGAAATAAAAAAAGTGGAAGAAGCCATTGAGAAGTCTATTAAAGAAGAAGTAGAGAATTCCCTTAAAACCCTCCAGGAAAAATATCAGGCAGATGTTGTAGGTATCGGCAAAGAATTAGAAAGACAAAAACCGAAGGAATGGGAAAAAGTGAAGGATCATTGGGAAGAAGTATTTGAAACTTTGCCTATTTCAATAGATGTTCAGATCAATATTCGCCGTATAGGACAATCAAAATAGATTCTTCTGTATAGAAAGAATATAAATGGAAATAATAAAAATAAATTGAAAAGGGGGAATAAAAATGAAAATATTAAATTGGTTTAAGAAAGAAAAAAATTTTCTAATCGCATCACTTATTTTAGGTTCATTGATTACAGGAATTATTCTTCATTATACAAAAGCATATTCTGAAACAATCCAAACAGGTATAGCCGAATATGTTATTCGCTTTCATGTGATTGCCAACAGTGATTCAGAAGAAGATCAGGAGTTAAAGAAAGAAGTAAGGGATGCTATTTTAAAAGAAATGAGCCCTATTCTTTCAGATTCTTCTTCGATCGAAGGATCAAGAAAGCTTCTTATAGAAAATATGGACAAGATGAAAGCGATTGCCGAAGAAGTTGTTAAAAAATGGGGCAAGTCCTATCCGGTCAAAGTTGCTCTGGGACCGGCAGTGTTTCCTACTAAGCAATATGGTGATATTGTTCTTCCAACAGGAGAATATGAGGCACTTAAGGTAACCATTGGGAAAGGAGAGGGGAAAAATTGGTGGTGTGTTATGTTTCCGCCCCTCTGTTTTGTGGATGTTACCCATGGGGTAGTGCCAGAAGAAACGAAAGAAGAATTAAAAAGTGTGCTTGGTGATGAAGAGTATAGATTAGTTACCAGGGCAAGTTATGAAGAAGACATTCCTATTAAAATTAAACTGAAAATTGTAGAATGGTGGCAAGAAAGAAAAGAAGACAAAAAACACCAATTTGTAAAAAAAGAATTATGAATTTTTCATAATTCTTTTTTTTTCTATTGCAAGCAATAATAGTTTTGATTAATATTATATTGTTTTGTTTGTTTTATATTACATAGGAAATTCTTCCAGATTCCTGTGCAATATAAAAGCCCTTCGGGCAGGATGTGCACTCGCGCATATTGTATTTTGTCGGCTTTACCGGCCTAATAACATTATAGCAAAGAATTGGAGGCAGGCAGTTGAGAAGAATAGATCATACAAAGACCCCATTATTCACCGCTTTAAAAGAACATATGAATAAAGATGTCATACCCTTTCATGTGCCGGGTCACAAATATGGAAGAGGCAATCCGGAACTTTTGGAATTCTTCGGTGAGAATACAATGAAAGCAGACGTAAACGGGATGGAAGACCTTGATAATGCCTGCAATCCTATTTCAGTCATAAAAGAAGCCGAAGAATATGTGGCAGATGCTTTTGGAGCGGAAGAGGCCTTTTTTCTTGTCAATGGAACAACTTCCGGAATACAGGCAATGATCATGAGTGCTGTAAGGCCGGGAGAACAAATTATTATCCCGAGAAATGCTCACAAATCTACCATAGGGGGTATCATTTTAGCCGGTGCAATTCCGATTTATGTTCCCTCAGAAATTAATGAAGAACTGGGAATTGCCATGGGTGTATCGGCAGCAGTAATCAAAAAGGCACTGGAAGTCCATGATTTTGCAAAAGCGGTTTTTGTTGTCAATCCTACTTATTACGGGGCAGTATCGGATTTAAAAACCATTGTTCGAAGTGCTCACAGAAACGGTACGGCCGTGTTAGTGGATGAAGCCCATGGAGCCCATATGCATTTCCATGATGAATTTCCTCTGACAGCCATGGAAGTGGGAGCAGATATGAGTGCATGCAGTACGCATAAAACCGGAGGAAGTTTAACTCAAAGCTCTGTATTGCTTCTCAGGGGAAATATGATTGAAAAAGAAGTTGTAAAACAGGTATTAAACCTAAACTTTACTACCAGCGCGTCTTATCTTTTGATGGCATCTATTGATACCTCGAGAAAACTTATGGCAACCAAAGGGGAAGAAATGCTTACAGAGACTCTGGAGCTCTGCAGGTATGCCAGAAAAAGATTAAATGAAATAGAAGGGGTTTATGCCTTCGGAAGAGAACTGGTAGGAACTCCGGGATGTTTTGATTTCGATGAAACAAAGCTTGGTATTCATGTGAGAAGGCTTGGCATTACTGGGTTTGAGATGGAGAAGATTTTAAGAAAGGAATACAATATTCAGGTTGAAATGTCAGATATTTATAATATCATGGCCATTATCACTTTGGGGGACAGAAAAGAAGATATTGACAAATTGGTTGATGCAGTGGCTGATATTGCAAAAAAACGAGGCGTTCATGAGGTGAAGAATATCGTTTATATGCCGGATATGCCGGAGCTTATTGTGTCTCCCAGGGATGCTTTCTACAGTCCTAAAAGAGCTGTCCCCTTAGAAGAATGCGCAGGACACATCTGTGCAGAAATGATCATGGCATATCCACCGGGAATTCCTATTATTTGTCCGGGAGAGAGACTTACAAAAGACATTATTGATTATGTAAAACTTCTTAAAGAAGAAGAGTGTCAAATGCAGGGAACGGCAGACCCCTATGTGAATTACATAAGAGTCCTTGGAAGAAGTGTAGGAGAGTAAAGCAGGTACAGAGTTGTACCTGCTTTTTTTATTGTATAGGAAAATCCTCTGGATTTCCTATACAATAAAAAGCCTTCCGGGCAGGATGCGCACTCTCGTATATTGTATTTTGTCGGCTTTGCCGACCGCGCTCGGCGCTAGAGTTTCGCGAGCGAAACTCTTTCTTGTTACATAGGAAATCCTTGAGAGAGGGAGAAACTCTTTCTATGTTTAAGGGATAAAAAATTGATTTTAACAAATAATACTATCAGTACTCTTATAAGGGCTAGAGGAGGTTATGCATGAATACCAGAAGAGTGATTCTGATCGTATTGCTTTTTACCATGATGATTAGTACGGGTACTGCATTTTTTACAGAACATATCACACCCGATGCGGTAGAAGCTGCTACATATACCTGGGGCTCTGAAGGATCCACTGTCAGGGAGATCCAGACTAAGTTAAAGCAATGGGGATATTATAACGGAGCCGTGGATGGCAAATACGGCTATCAAACCTGGCTGGCAGTAAGAAAGTTTCAAGAGAAAAACGGAATCAAAGTAGACGGTATCGCTGGGCCTGCAACTTTAAGGAAAATAGGGATCAGTACAGGCACCACTACGACTTCAGGCAGTGTGTATTCATGGGGGGCCAGAGGAGAAACTGTTCGGGAAATTCAAAGACGGCTTAAAAACTGGGGCTATTATGACGGCAACATTGATGGAGTATATGGCTATGGAACCTGGTCGGCGGTCAAAAAATTTCAGCAAAAAAACGGCCTGAAAGCAGATGGGGTGGCAGGCAATGCTACATTACAGGCTTTAGGAATTGCAACGGGAAGTACTCAAAGTTCTGACAGCAGAAACGTCTATCTCTTAGCGGCTGCTATTTATGGAGAATCAAGGGGAGAACCTTATACAGGACAAGTAGCTGTAGGAGCAGTGATTTTAAATCGGGTGAGACATAGCTCCTTCCCCAATACGATTGCCGGAGTGATTTACCAGCCGGGAGCCTTTGATGCTGTAAAAGACGGACAAATCAATCTTACTCCGGATGAAACAGCTTATAAAGCGGCAAGAGACGCTCTAAACGGCTGGGATCCTACGGGAGGCTGCATTTATTACTGGAATCCTGCAACGGCCACAAGTAAATGGATTTGGTCAAGACCTATTATTACTCAAATAGGAAAACATGTATTTGCTAAATAATCTATAGGAGGTAGGCTAATGGACTTAAAAAAGATTTTGCTTCTTATCCTTAGTTTTGCCATGATTGTCAATGTGCTATATGCCGGATGGATTTACAGGGTAACGCCAAAGAGCATAGAAACGGCTTCCTATACCTGGGGTTCAGAAGGAGATACCGTACGGCAAATACAGCAAAAATTAAAGCAGTGGGGCTATCTGAAAGGAAATGTAGATGGTAAATATGGCTATCAAACCTGGGAAGCAGTGAAGTCTTTTCAGGCCAAAAACGGACTAAAAGCTGATGGAATAGCAGGAGAGCAAACCTTAGAAAAGCTTGGCATTCAAGTGAAGAAAAGCAATCAAAATCAAGGAGGAGGTACTTCCGCTACGAATAAAGACATAAGACTTCTGGCTGCAGCCATTCATGGAGAAGGAAGAGGAGAACCTTATGTAGGGCAGGTGGCCATTGGTGCAGTAATTTTAAACCGGGTAAGACATAGCTCCTTTCCTAACTCCATAGCTGGAGTGATTTATCAGCCGGGAGCCTTTGATGCCGTATCCGACGGTCAGATTAATTTGGAACCGGATGAATCTTCTCTTAAAGCTGCCCGGGATGCTCTAAATGGCTGGGATCCCACAGGAGGCGCGACTTACTATTGGAATCCTGCAACCGCCAAAAGCAAATGGATTTGGTCCATACCCATTACCAAGAGAATCGGAAAACATGTCTTTGGCAAAAAATAGAGCGAAAAAGAGGTGAGTGCATTGGAAGAAAAAAATAATAAATTGTATGATTGGAAAAAACGTCTGTCCAGTGTTCATATGTACAGTATTACAATGGTTGCTTTAGCCCTTGCTTTAGGCTTTGGGATCTATCAGTACAAACAGAAGCTAAATTACAGGCAGTACCTGCAAAACCGTTTTCAGCAGGCCTTTTATGAGGCGACAACATATGTAGACAATGTAGACAATCTGCTGGCAAAAATAAAGCTTACAAAGGAACCCCAGCAAAGTGCTCCAATCTTTGCCCAAATCTGGAAGGAAGCTGCTGCAGCCCAGGAAAACCTGGGCGAGCTTCCTTATCAGCATGCCAGTGTTTCCAGTGCTCTAAAATTTTTATCACAGCTAAGTGATTTTTCCTTTTCCATGACCAATAAGGCTATAGATGGGCTCCAGCTGGATGAGGAGGACTGGGAAAAGGTATCAAGGCTTCAAATGTATGCCCAAACTCTGGCGAAAGAACTAAATGATATCAAAAAGGACATTAACGATGGCAAAAGAATCGATTGGGAAGAAGTAGAAAAAGGCGGAGAAGAAAAACTAGGAAAAGAAGGCGCCACAAAAATCACAGGTTCCTTATCGGAAGTGAGCAAACAGTTTCAAGACATGCCGCAGTTAATTTATGACGGACCTTTTTCGGACCATATCGAAAGAATGGAACCCAGAATGATCAGGGACAAGAAAAAGATAACAAAAGAAGAAGGGAAAAAAGTCGTAGAGAAATTTATAGGAAAAGACAAAATCGCTTCTGTTAAACTCACAGGTGAAACGGATACAAAAGCAGAACATACGATTCCTGTTTACAGTTATGAAGTAGTTTTAAAAGACCAGGAAGACCCCACCATAGCCATAGACGTTACCCAACAAGGGGGCATGGTCCTTTGGATGCTTAACTACACTGATAAAGAAAAGACCGGGAAAGAACTTACTTTAGATGAAGCAAGAAAAAAAGCAGAAAAGTTTTTAGAAGAGAGAAACTACCCCAATATGAAGGCCAGTTATTATGAAAAGGTAGATAGTACAGTCGTCATCAATTTTGCCCCAGTGGAAGATCATGTGATCATGTATCCTGATTTAATCAAAGTTAAAGTATCTATGGATGATGGAGAAATCATCGGCTTTGAATCCTTAGGATACATTATGATGCACCATGACAGAAAACTTCCTGAAATTAAACTTACCGAAGAAGAAGCAAGGGAGAAAATCAAACAGGATTTTAAAATTAAAAAGGTCAATTTAGCCGTTATTCCTCTGGAATCTAAACGAGAAGTATTATGCTATGAATTTAAAGGAGAATATGAAAACAATCCATTTATCGTTTATATCAATGTGGAAAGCGGAAAACAAGAAAAAATCCTGCAAATCATTCAAAATAAAGATTCAGTTCTGACACAGTAAGGAGTGCCCTATAGCACTCCTTTTCATTGTATAGGAAATTCGAAAGAATTTCCTATACAATGAAAATCCTTCCGGAAAGCTGCACATTCGTATATGTTGTAATTTGCCGGTTTTGCTGGCTGCGCTCGGCGCGAGAGTTTAGAAGGGGAAAGGCTTTCTTGTTATGGATTAAAATTTTCCAGTGAATAATATTACTTGAATTCATTAGTACAAAACATTAAAATGGTATGAGGTAATGCATTATGTATTTTTATATATTTTATACATATTCATTTATTCTCAAGGATTATAAATCATACAATAATATTATATTCATAATGTGAAAAGAGGGATTGGTGTGAACAATAAAAAAACAGTTGTTGTGCTATTTGGAGG
>ERZ773359.763-NODE-763-length-46225-cov-22.522092_pt1 | contig 46225 bp, 46 predicted proteins | sample MGYA00374955_ERZ773359 | MGnify/ENA primary metagenome ERZ773359 (study PRJEB29098, sample SAMN04486028) | biogas fermenter metagenome | study: EMG produced TPA metagenomics assembly of the Biogas fermentation microbial communities from Germany - Plant 4 DNA1...
CGTAAAGCAAATAGCAGTGGCGGCGGGGCTGGATAAGGGTTAGGACCTTCGCCTTTGTAATCAAAGGTGCAAACCAAGGTTAGGCCTTCCCGCGGGATCTCAATTTGACGGACAAGAACTTTTAGATATTGTTCCCAGCGGTCATAAACATAAAGTTCATCCATTACCTTGGGAGTTGTATAGCAATAGTAGCCGTTCGACCGGTATTCGATGGTGATTGTGTCGGCTACCAGTTGGCCAATATCATATGTATTGAGGTTTTCAGTTGTTAGTTTGTAGGATTTTATATAGACGTTCTTACGCGGATCATGTAAATATGGAAAACAAAAATGCCAACCATTAGCAAACTCGTAAGGAGGAGCAATATAATCAGCAGGCAAACAGATCAACCCATATGAATCCAGATAGCGCGCTAAGGAAAACCTCCGTTTCAGCACCAGGTCCAGACCCCGTCCCGGGATCCGCAGGTCCTCGCTCTCGATGATGAGGTTGCCGGTGCCCGGGTCCACTTTTTCCTGGTTGTGTTGGAAGTATGTACGGTACGGGCTGATGCCTTCTTCGACAAGGCCGATCTCGATCCCCGGGGCATAGGTGGAAAAGTGGGTGATCTCGGCTGTGACGGTCTTGTTCACCGTATCCAGCGCTACCCGGGGCATCCGTTCCCACCGGCCGGTATCCGGGTTATAATAGAAGATATCGATCAGGTCGTCGGGTAGGCCGGTCTCGTTTTTGTAGGCAAGGGTGAGGAGGGCCGGCTCGCGGAAGCGTAGACCGGATGGGCCGAAGCGGTAGGCTTGTCCGGTGGGACGAAACCTGCCGTGCCTTCCTTTTTCGGCCGTCACCGGTTCGGCGCTGACCCAACTGGGTCTTGCCGTTTCGCGCTCGGAAAACCGGATCTCCCCGCAATGGAACCGGTGGTGGGTCCCTTTCCCCCAAAAGTCTTGTTTACCGGCACCCTGCGCCTGGGGGTTGGGATTGAGGGTTAAGCAAATTATGAGCAAAAAAAGGCTGGTGATGACGGTGCGTATGCGCCGTAAGGCCTTTCTTGCTTTCGGGCTCATGGCAACTCCACCTTTTTTCAATTTTTGACAGGAGTTTCTCAGAAAATTATAGCCTTTTTTGGTTAATTTTGTCAAGTTGATATTTTATTTCCGACAACACCGGTTTCCATTGATTGACGACCGGGGAATGCCAGGCGCTGCATGATCCCTTCTTTATTTGCCCGGTTCATTGTATTATAATAGGAGAAGGGAAAACGGCTGATAATTCAGAAACAAGTACGGAGTGTTAAATCTGAGGAGGAAAAGCCATGCAAAATAATAAAAGCCTTTTTATTACCCTGGGAATCATTCTTCTCCTGGTCTTTGGTTACATTTACTACTATAACAGCTTCATTAATCTGGAAGAGGAGATTAACGGGAGATGGGCGGAGATCGAGAATAACCTGCAACGAAGGGCCGATCTCATCCCAAACCTCGTGGCCACGGTCAAAGGATACGCCAGCCACGAAGAGGAGATCTTTACTGAGATTGCCCAGGCCAGGAGCAGGCTCCTGGGAGCGCAGGGTGTGACCGATACGGTCCGAGCTTCGGCGGCGATGGAATCGGCTTTAGGCCGGCTCCTCGCGATTGTCGAGGCCTACCCGCAGTTGAAAGCGGACCGGAGCTTTCTCGGCCTCCAGGATGAACTGGCCGGGACGGAAAATCGCCTCTCCGTGGCCAGGCTCCGCTATAACGAGGCGGTTAAGGCCTACAACGCCCGGATTCGCCGGTTGCCCGCGCGGATTGTCGCCGGGATGATGGGTTTGGAGGCAAAAGAATACTTCCAGATCGAAGAGGCGGCCAGGGAACTACCGAAGGTGGAGTTTTAGATGACGGCTTTACCCAGAAAGAAAAGATTAACCGGTCCGCCTGCCGGATCCGGCCCGTCCCTTTTTCTCCGGGTCCTTTTTCTCTTCTTCTTTATCTTCCTGCTGTTTCCGGTCTTCCTCCTTCCCCCGGTTTGGGCGCAAGACCCTGCCTCCTTGCGCTTTGACGATTATGTGCTGGACCGGGCGGGCCTGTTGCGGGCGGAGGAAAAGCAAGAGCTCGCTTCTTTGCTGGCAGACTTCGACGAAAAAACCACCAACCAGTTCCTGGTGGTGATCCTCCCCTCCCTGCCCCCGGGAACCAGCCTGGAACTGTACTCGCTGGCATTGGCCGAAGCGGCCAAGGCCGGAAGAGCCGGCAAGGATAACGGACTTTTGCTTCTGATCTTGAGAGACGACCGGAAAATCCGGATCGAGGTCGGCACCGGGTTGGAGGAGAAGATCACCGACGGCCGGGCGGGACGGGTCATCCGCGAAGTGCTGGCCCCGGCCTTTCAGCGGGGTGAGTATTATCCGGGGATTAAAGCAGCAATCCTCAACCTGATGAACCGGGTTGATCCTACCTATACCCCGGCCACGGGAGGGGGCGGCTTTTCCGGGGAAGGCCAAGGCCTCTCCATCTGGTTCATGTTTGCCCTGCTGCTCCTGATCATCTTGTTCTCCTACATTAACCAGAGAAGGCTTTACCGGAGGGGGTACTATCCGACGAGCACTTTCGGACCGGTCTACCGTCGCCGTCCGCCCGGGGGATTCGGCGGTTTTGGCGGCAGGTCCCGCGGGGGTGGTTTCCGGGGCGGGGGCGGTGGTTTTCGCGGCGGTGGGGCCAGCGGCGGGTGGTAGCCGCGGATGTAACAAAAAAGGGCGCGCAAACCGCGCGCCCTTTTTCTTTTTTTCCGTAATCCTTTTTCCCTTTACTCCTTCCCGTATTCCTGTAATACCCGCAAAAGACGCTCATTGACACGGCCTTCCGTATCCATTATGCCAAAATTATCACTCTTATAATTCCAGTTGGCCATCCCGATCCCGTTTTCCCGGCAGAGGGAGGTAAAATCGGCGTACCAGCGGAGCCGGTCCTCCTCCGGCGCTTTGGTGATCACCCCGAATTCGCCGCAGTAAATAGGAGCACCCACCTTCTCTTTAAACTCCAATACCGGCTGCAAGAAACCGGCCAAAAACTCCCGCCCGTAAGGTTTTTCAAACATCTGCCTGTACATGGAGCGTTCTCCCTCACTTACCTGCAGGACTTGGAAAGCGCTCTCCAGATCGCTCCAGGGGAAACCCTTTAGAAGTTCCTCGGTGAGCGGCCCGGGGTAAGGAACGTTTCTCCCGTCCAACCAGGCCAGGTGCGGCACCCACGATGCCCCCTGGTGGGTGAAGATCATCGGCTCATAGAAATGGAAGGTATAGACCACCCGGTTATCGGTGACCGGCTTGAGAACGCTGAACTTGCCCGCGTTATCCCAGGAGTTCGAGGGGATCATCACCCAACTCTCCGGGTTCTCCGCACGGATCACCGCATGCAGCTTGGCGACCAATTCATTCCATTCCTCGTCAAACGTGGCCACCGGCTCATTCAGGATCTCCAAAACCACATGGTCCTGCCCGCGGTAACGGCGGGCCAGCATCGCCCAGATCGCCAGCGCCCGTTGGTGCTGTGGCGAATTCTGGTCCCAGATCAGGTTGTACCTGCCGGTAACCATGAAGTGGTGCCCGGGCAGGCAATGCATATCCAAAACCATCCACAGCCCGGCCTGGCGAGTCCACTCCACCGCCCGGTCGATCCAGGAAAGGCCCTCCTCGGAAAAGGAGAGCGGCGCCCCGTCATGTTCAAAAAGGCCGTAGTCCACCGGGAGGCGGATATGGTCCATCCCCCAGGAGGCAATCCGCTCTACATCCGCTTTGGTAAAGAAGACCTCCATCCGGTTCCGGTCCAGACTGGACTGGGAGAGCCAGTGCCCGATATTGGTTCCAAAACGCAAAGACGGTTCCATTTTACCCCTCCTTCTTTCTTTTTGCGCATGTAACAACCACATACCTCATGCTGTCAGGATCGCCCCGCCGGCAACTGCCACGGTTTACCTACACCCGCGCGCCCGCATGCATCTTATAACACCACCAACCAAAACAGAAGAAACTTAGGAAACCGGGTTTCCCCCGCGGGCTCTTGCACGCCGGCCCCCCGGGCCCAGAAACAGATCAGCCAGGAAGAGAGCCAGGCAAAAGAAGGCCATGGCTACGGCCACCAGGCCAATGACATGGTAAGGAGGACTCCCCCCCGCCAAGAGTTCCCCGCCGACAGCGGAAGCGCCTTCCACAGAAGAATCGCCCATGAAAAACCTCTGGTAAAAGACGCCGAAAAAGGCCCAGGCAAAGGTTAAGATAAAAGCCCGGTCCTGGTAAAACCAGAAAAAGAGGCCGGCCACAGCAGCCAGGCAAAAAAGGGCTAAAACCGTCCAGAAGGTCTGCGAGAGCCCCCAGCCGTTCCAGTTGATTTTTACCAGGTATACGCTGAGGTTGCCCACGAGGGAGATGGTGATCCAGGCCAGGTAGATACTGAACGGAAGCCGGGTAATAAACCACGGGTCCGGGCCGGTCTCACCGCCGTCGGCAACCAAGCGCCGGTAGATAAAGGCCAGGGAGACCCAGAGGATTAAATTGGTGATCAGGGCCGCACCGATCCGGTGATGATGCCAGAAGAGAATCCACCCGGAGTTGGCCAGGGAAGACAGGAGAAAAAACCAGCCGGTCCTGGCCACCAGGCCGGGCCGGGCCGGTTTTCCCCTGAATAACCCCTGCGCCTGGTAGATAATGAACCCGGCCAACAGGAGGTAAATCACCCACCAGATGGTAAAGGCAAACCCGGCCGGTATAAAGAGACTCGGGTAGCTACGGGCAACCTCGCCGGTGGTCTGGCCGTTAAGGGGCAAGAGGACAGCGGCGAGGTTCAGGGCAACCATGATGGCAAAAGCCAGTATATTCAAGGTTTGGAGCAAAAGCAGCAAATCCTTCTCCCCCTGCCGGGAAAGGTCTCTGCGCAAGAAGCGCAACGGAGGTTTTACCCGTTTGCTACTATTATTCTCCGTACCGGCAAAAATACGCTGGAGCAACGTGAAAAACCGCGAAAACTGAAAAAAATACTTACCGGTCTCCGTATGTAAGAATAATCGCCAGGAATTGCAGGGGTTCTGCTCCGCAGTTTTCTATGGCATGGCTTTCGCCACCCCCGGTCAGGACCGCATCACCCGGGCCGACCGCCCAGGTATGGCCGGAATCAATCACACGGCCGTGGCCCCTGATGATATAAAAGATCTCTTCCTCATCCTTATGCTCATGCAACCCGATGGAACAACCGGGTTCCAGGGTGATCACGCCCAAGAGGCGGCTCTGCCCTTTCAGTTCGTCCTTTTCAAAAATATGTTTGATCTTGACTTCTCCCTTTCCGCCCCGCATCTGCGGCCGGATCTCCACGCGCATCCGGTCGGCTTCTTTAATCACCTTTCACCCTCCCTTCCCAGGCAAAATTCCCATCAGATCCGGGTTTTAGTGATCAGCGCCGGCCCGCACCATCATGGGCAGGCCGGCGCAAAACCGCCGGTTTCAGCCTTTCATCTTCTCCACGATCGCCTCGGCCATCCGGGAGGTCCCCACAGCGGTGGGGTCATTGCGGTCCGGTTTCAAGTCGTAGGTGACATCCTTACCTTCCTGGATCACCGCGGCAATCGCCTTTTCCACCCGGTCCGCGGCTTCATTCTCCCCCAGGTACCTGAGCATCATGACTCCGGAAAGAATGATCGCCGTGGGGTTGACTTTATCCATCCCCTTGTATTTCGGTGCGGAACCGTGGGTCGGCTCGAAAAGGGCCACCCCGTCCCCGATGTTGGCCCCGGGCGCCACCCCCAGCCCGCCGACGAGGCCGGCACAGAGATCGGAGATGATATCCCCGTAGAGGTTGGGGAGGACAAGGACGTCGAAGTTATCCGGCCGCTGCACCAAGCGCATGCAAAGGGCATCCACCAGTACCTCTTCGTACTCGATCTCCCCTTCGTACTCCCGGGCAATCTCCCGGCCCACATGGTAAAAGAGGCCGTCGGTGTATTTCATGATATTGGCTTTGGCCACCGCCGTTACCTTCCGCCGGTTGTTCTTTTTCGCATATTCAAAGGCGTAACGGATTATTCTCTCACTGCCCGAACGGGAGATGGGTTTGATGGAAATGGCCGCATCTTCCTTGATTTTCCCGGCAGGCGCCATCTCAATTATCTTCCGGGCTTCCTCCGAGCCGGCGGGATATTCAACCCCGGCATAAAGGTCTTCCGTATTCTCCCTGATGACCACAATATCCACATCGAAATAGGGGGAACGGATACCCGGAATGGATTTGCACGGGCGGACACAGGCAAAGAGATCCAGTTCGTGACGGAGCGCCACGTTTACGCTGCGGAACCCGGTGCCGATCGGTGTGGTGATCGGGCCCTTTAACGCCACCTTATTCCGGCGGATCGATTCCAAGACCGCCGCGGGCAGCGGTGTCCCCTCCTTCTCCATCACCTCCGCACCAGCGTGCTGCTCTTCCCATTCGATTGGCACGCCGGTGGCGTCCAACACGCGACGGGCGGCCGCCGCCAATTCCGGGCCGGTCCCGTCTCCAGGAATTAATGTAATACGATAGGCCATAATATCTCTCCTTTCACCACTCTATAGGAAAAAGAAACCTAGTACCCTGTCATGTTCTCCGGTGTCCACTCCGCCCGGTCTTCTTCAACGAATTTGGCCACGGAATACCGGTGTATCCCCCCGCTGCCGTCGCCCGTCACCACCCAGGCAATCCCGGCATTAATAATCATCCGTGTGCAGAGTTTACAGGGTTTAATCCCGTCAATCCACTCGCCCGTTTTTGGGTCGATGCAGACCACATAAAGGGTGGAACCCAGCATGTCCTGGCGCGACGCATGGATAATCGCATTCATCTCCGCATGGACGGAACGGCAGAGTTCATATCTTTCGCCCGGCGGGATCCCCGCCCGCTGGCGCGGGCAATCATTAAGGTCAATACAGTTAATGCTGCCCCGCGGCGCGCCGTTATAACCGGTACTGATAATCTGGTCGTCCCGGACAATCACCGCCCCAAAATGCCGCCGTAAGCAGGTAGAACGTTTTGCCACTTCTGCTGCAATTTTCAGGTAGTATTCGTCTTTTCCCGGCCTTTTCAAGATAACATCCCCCATTCTCCCCGCCTGCCCCGGCCTTTCCTCCAATCTTTTTCCGCGGGCGTCGAAAAACCCAGCGCCACATCATTTTTCACGAGAATTCTCCCCGCCTTCCCCGGAGATCCATTCCGTTTCCGAGTAGACCGGGATCCCCTTCTCCTGGAGCAGGGCGGTGGTGACACCCGGGCCCGGCCGCAACTGTTTTTGAAAGGTCCCGTCATAGATGAAGTTCTTGCCGCAGGATGGGCTCCGTTCCTTTAAAATCGCTGCAGTACAACCGGTTTCCACCAGCAGCCGCCAGGTTTTTTCCGCCCCCCGCCGGAAGAACCCGGTCACATCCTCCCCGCAGGCGGTCTTCACCCGGGCCTTGCCTTTCCAAACCCCATGCCCGTCCCCGCCGCTGATCTCCGCGGGTTTCCGGGGTGTGCCGAGGCCTCCCAGTTGCTCCGGGCAGGCTGCGACCACCGGCCGCCCTTGGAGTCTTTCCAGCAAAGAAGGGCAAAAACTCTCCTGCCCGTCATAGCGGCATTTTTCCCCCAGGAGGCAGGCGCTGACCAATACGGGCGCCGGGCCGCTCACCAGCGATCATCCTCCCAAGGGCCGCTGCCGGGATCTTCCGGCCCGTAGTAACGGAAGTAAAAACCGGTTGAATTAATCTTCGCCGCCAGCCACCTGCGGACAAGCCCCACCACCAGGCGTTGCGTTGGCGGCAACAGCAGGATTATGCCGGTGAGATCCGTGAGCAAACCGGGGGTCAGAAGGAGGATCCCCCCCAGGAGAACGCAAAGCCCGCTGATCATCTCCCGGGCCGGCATATTGCCGCGCCGGAGTTCCTCCAGGATCCGTTGGAAAAGGAATAAACCCTGCGTTTTTGCGAAAAATGCCCCGGCTACCCCGGTTCCCAGTACCAACAGGATGGTGGGCCAGGTTCCAATGGCCCTGCCCAATTCAATCAGGAGCATTAGTTCCAGCACAGGGAGTACGGTAAAACAGAATATAAGTAAAAAAAGCATGGGTTTCCTCCAAAAAAAGCCGGCGGCCGCGCCTGCGCGCATTGATTCCTCCCCGGCCTCCGCCGCCAGTTTCTTTTATATTCGCGGAAAAACCGGTAATACCTCCTGTGTAATTCATTATTCCCGCCGGGGGTGGAATGAACCGGGGAAATCTTCAGTTCTCCGGTATGGGCGGTATCCTTCGTTTATGCGCAGATTTCTCCTCCATTTCCCGCAGGCGTTTTACGACCTCCGGCGCGCCTTCGCCGGTTAATAAGTAACGGTCCAGGTCTTCGTAGGTTATCCCCAGCTCCCCCTCGTCGGTCTGGCCCTCCCACAACCCGGCGGAAGGCGGTTTATTGATAATCTTCTCCGGTATGCCGAGACAGCGGGCAAGGGCACGGACCTCCGATTTCACCAGGTTGCCCAGGGGCATAAGGTCCACCCCGCCATCCCCGTATTTGGTGAAATAACCGATCATCCGTTCACTGCGGTTGCTGGTCCCCACCACCAGGTAATTAAGGCGGGCCGCCCAGTGGTAAAGGGCGATCATCCGCAGCCGCGGTTTGATATTATAGAAGGCGGGCGCCCGTTCATCCCCGTTTACCTCCTCCCCGGAAAGCCTCCCGGCTGCCAACAGGTATAGATCACCCAGGTCAATCAGGCGGTAAGACAGGCCCAGGGTTTCGGCGACCAGTTTCGCGTCCTTGACCTCTTCGGAATTGCTGAAACAAGGCAGGATCAGTCCCAGGGTCTCATCGCCGCAGGCCTTCTTGCACAAGGCGGCAACCACCGCCGCGTCAATCCCGCCGGAAAGGCCAAAAACCGCTCCTTTCGCCCCGGCCGCTTTTACCTCCCCAGCCAGCCAGGCAACGAGCGCCTCGATTCTCTCTTCGGGCCGGTTCTTCTCCACAGCCAACACCTTCCTTTCTCCGGCTATCTCATGGTTTAGTAATTTTTGCAATTAAAGATTCATTTTCAAGCTACCGAATAAATATATACCAGGAATAATCATTGGCCACTGGAGAAAACCGTAACGCCCGCAAACGCCCGCAACATAGCAATGGCAAGGAGGGAAGGCCATGCGTCAGCAATCAACCGTCACAACCTGGGCGAAGAAAAACTTCATGCTGTGGTTTATGGAAAACTATCCTCTCCGTGACAACGGTGGGCGAAAAATCCTGACCTACCTGTTGGAGAAGAAGCCTGCCCTCGGTTTCCTGCATATCATCGAAAACGGCTCCCTTTTCCGCCCGCTCCTGGTGATCTCCAGTGAAGATACGGCCATGCCTTCCTGTTTGCTCATGACGGTCAAGGAGACCATCTCCAATCCCGATGTCATCCTTGAGTACCTGGAAAACTTCGATGCAAGCAAGGGCAATAAGCTCTTTCTCACCTTTTACTTCCCGGACCGGGAAAAATGCCGGCCTTTTTGGCAGGTCTCCGAAGAGGGGGCGTTGATCATTCCCCCGGAAAAAATCAGGAATTTGCAGTTCAATTTTGAACTCCGGCTTCTCCTGGAAGAGGAGAGAAAAAAACAACGCCGCCAGGAACTGATGGCCGAGATCGACCAGGCCTTGGCCAAGGGCGAAAAACGGGTCTTCCAGCAACTGGCCAGGGAATTAAAGAACCTTTAGTTTTCCAAGGGCTATTTCCCCCGGGTAGACCCGGGGTTTTCCCCACTAATTTCCCTCCAAATCGCCGGCAGCCGGTGAATATCCGGGATCCAAAAATCTGCCGGCCCTTTCTTTTTTTTATTCACCAAAACAGTCCAAAACCCCATCTTCTTCGCGGTCTCCAGGTTGGCCGGCTGGTCGTCAAAGAAGAGGCAATTTTCCGCTTTTACCGCCAACGCCTCCAGCAGCAGGCGGTAGGAAAAGGGGTTCGGTTTCCCCAGATAACCGCTGAAACGGAGGTCAAAAACCTCCTGGAAACAATGGTCAATCCCCAAAACCCGCAGGACTCTTGCGACATGCTCTTTTGGACTGTTGGAGAAGACAACCTTGGGCAGGGGGATCTCCTCCAAAGCCCCCCGGAGCAGGGGATCGGGGGTGAGATACTCCTCCACCCCGGTCAGGTACGCATAGGAAAAATACTCTTCCGGATCAATCCCGTGCCGCTCACGGACGCCCCGCAGGGTAGTCCCGTATTTATGAAAATACTCCTTCCGCAAGGCCGTTACATCCTCTGCATCCAGAGCCAGCTTTTCTTGTAAAAAGCGTTCGATCCGTTGATCAATAACCCTCAATAATCGGGTTTCCGGGGGATACAAGGTCTCATCCAGGTCAAAAACCAAATGGGTGATGGTCACGGTCGACACCAGATCCTCCTTTTTTGCTACACCGGCCCAACGGCCGGCACAGGCCTGCCCCTGTTCCGTCTTTCCTCCGGCACTCCATTAAAAAAGCTCCCTGGTTGATTCGGCAGGAAGCTGGTGAAGTCCTGTTTTTTAGCTAAATTTTAACTCCTTCCAAACGCAAAAGGTATTTCTTCAGCGGTTCACCCCCGCCGAACCCGCCAAGCCCGCCGCTGGCCACCACCCGGTGGCAGGGGATGAGCAGGGGAAGGGGGTTTGCCCCGCAGGCTTGTCCCACCGCCCGTGCCGCCCCCGGCGAACCGGCCGCCGCTGCGATCTGTTTATAGGTACGGGTTTCGCCATAAGGGATTTCAGCTAAAGCCTGCCAGACCCTTTTCTGAAAATCGGTCCCTTCCAGCCGGTAGGGAAAGGCCAGATCCCTCCGCCGGCCCTGCAGGTATTCTTCCAAGGCCGCCAAAAAGGGGTGGGTCCCGGAGGACCCGGGGTACCGCCGGGCTTCCGCCGCAACCACTTCTTCGCTGATCCCCTTTTCCCCGGGGAGGATGATCTTCCGCAAGAAACCTTCTTCATCCCAGAAGACAAAGCCCTTCCCAAAACCGGCGATATAAAACTCCATATGGCTTTAACCCCTCTGCTGCTGTAGATTCTCCGTCCCTGTCCCCACAAAGATGCCTTCTTTCTCCTGGAGATATTCCTCGCCGACTTTCCAAATATCCCCGGCGCCCATGGTGATGATGAGGTCCCCGGGCAGGGCTTCCTGCAGGAGGTGTTCCTTGATGGAGGCCATGTCCCCAAGATACCGGACATCCCCATGGTATTTGCCGGCCTCCGCCGCCAGGATCCGGCTGGAAATATCCCCCGGGTCCTTCTCCCGCGCCGGGTAGATGTCGGCCAAAACCAGGATATCAGCGGCATTGAAGGCATGGGCGAACTCATTCAACAAACAACGGGTCCTGCTGAAAAGGTGGGGCTGGAAAACACACCAGATCCGGCCGGGAAAATGCCTCCTGGCCGCCTGCAGGGTTTTGGCGATCGCCACCGGGTGGTGGGCGTAGTCGTCAACAACCAGCACCTTCCCGGCTTCTCCCTTGATCTCAAAACGCCGCTTGACCCCCTGGAATTCTTCGAGAATGGCAAGGGCCTCTTCGACTTCCACTCCCACCTGGACCCCGGCGGCCAATGCCGCCACCGCGTTCAGGAGGTTATATTCCCCAGGGACCTGTAACCGGAGGCAGCCCTTATATTCCCCGCCGTAAAAGAGCTCGGCCTCCGCCCCCAGGGGCGGGCGGGGCTGCGGGTGCCGGAGAGACCAGTCGGCCTCCGGGGTAAAGCCGAAACTGGTCACCGGCGCCTTTGACACCGCCGCCAGTTCAGCAAAATGCTTCTCCTCGCGCCAGGCAATCAAACCGCCGCCGGGCGGCAAAAGCCGGACAAAATCCTGAAACGCCTCCACCACCATGCCGGAGTTGGGGAAGATATCCGGGTGGTCCCAGTCCACATTGGTGATCACCGCGTATTTGGGGGAAAGGTGCAAAAAGGAACGGCGGAATTCACAGGCTTCCACCACAATATAGGGGCTGGCGCCGGTCCGGTGGTTCCCCGGGAGCTCCTTCATTTCGCCCCCCACCTCGACCGTGGGGTCTTTACCGCTCCTGGTCAAGATGAGCGAGATCATGGCGGTGGTAGTGGTTTTCCCGTGCGTGCCCGCGACCGCAATGCCGATCCCCGTCTCCCGCATTAAGCTCCCCAAAAGCTCGGCCCCTTCCATAACCGGAATTCTTTCGGTACGGGCCTTGATGAGCTGGGGGTTGTTCTCCCCGACCGCATTGGTATAGACCACCAGATCAATGTCTTTGGTAATACGCTTCGGGTCATGCCCGTAATCCACCGGGATTCCTCTTTCCTCCAACTCCCGCGTGGCTTTTGTCCGGCACCGGTCGGAACCGGCAACACGGTATCCCCTGTCATGATAAATCTTGGCCAATGCACTGAGACGGTTTCCGCCAATGCCAATAAAATATATGCTCTCACCCGATTTCAAAATCATCCGTCCTTTCTGATACCGCCCGGCGCCGGTATCTATCTTATTCGCCAACCGGAAAGAAAAGTATCCAGGATTCATGGGGTCCTTTCGTTGACATGCTCCCCATTCTTTGTTAAACTGACTCTTGTATCCAATTGCTTAACCCATTTTATACTTAACCCATTTTATAATAGTTCATTATTTTTTGGGGATTTCCTTCATCTTTATATCTTATCCTGAAATTCAATAAAAAACCATATTTTTGCAAAGGAGGATTAAAACCGTGGGACTGACTTTGGCCGAGAAAATCATCGAAAACCACCTGGTTTCCGGGAAGATGGAACCGGGAAAGGAAATTGCCCTGAGGATCGACCAGACGTTGACCCAGGACGCCACCGGGACCATGGCATATCTCCAGTTTGAGGCCTTGGGACTGGACCGGGTAAAAACCAAACTTTCCGTAAGTTATGTTGACCACAATACCCTCCAAGCCAGCTTTGAAAATGCCGACGACCACCGGTTTCTCCAGAGCATTGCCGCGCGGTACGGTATTTATTTCTCCCGTCCCGGCAACGGCATCTGCCACCAGGTCCACCTGGAACGGTTCGGCGTTCCCGGCGCCACCCTGCTGGGTTCCGACAGTCATACCCCCACCGCCGGCGGCCTCGGGATGCTGGCTTTCGGCGCCGGCGGGCTGGATGTAGCCGTGGCCATGGCCGGCCGCCCCTTTTACCTTAAGATGCCGGAGATTGTCCGGGTAAATCTCACCGGTAAACTGCCCCCCTGGGTGACGGCGAAAGATATCATTCTCGAACTCCTCCGCCGTCTTTCCGTCAAAGGGGGCGTGGGAAAGATCTTTGAGTATGGCGGCGACGGGATCAAAAACCTGACCGTCCCGGAACGGGCCACCATCACCAATATGGGAGCGGAACTGGGCGCCACCACTTCGCTTTTCCCCAGTGACGAACAGACCAGGCTCTTTTTAAAAGCGCAAAACCGGGAAGAGGCCTGGCAGCCGCTGGCCCCGGATCCGGATGCCCGGTACAGCGAGACGATCACCATCGACCTTAGTACCCTGGAACCCTTGGTGGCTTGTCCCCATTCGCCCGACGCCGTCCGCAAAGTCACCGAGGTTGGCCCGGTTCCCTTGAACCAGGTGGCAATCGGCAGTTGCACCAATTCTTCGTACACCGATCTCATGCGGGTGGCCGCCATTTTAAAGGGGAAAACCGTCCATCCCAACACCAGCCTGGTCATTTCCCCCGGTTCGCGGCAGGTCTTGCTGATGCTGGCGGAAAACGGGGCCCTCGCCGATTTGCTGGCGGCCGGCGCGCGTTTGCTGGAAAGCGCCTGCGGGCCGTGTATCGGTATGGGACAAGCCCCCTGTTCCGGCGGTAACTCCCTCCGTACCTTCAACCGGAACTTTGAGGGACGCAGCGGGACGAAAGACGCCCAGATCTACCTGGCTAGCCCGGAAGTGGCCGCCGCTTCCGCCCTCACCGGTGTGCTCACCGACCCCAGGACCCTCGGGGAATACCCGGAGATCCCGCTCCCGGAGAAATTCATCATCGACGACAGCATGATTATCCCGCCGGCGGCCGATTCCGCAAACGTCTCTATCGTGCGCGGGCCCAATATCAAACCTTTGCCGCGCCGGGGCCCGCTGGCGAAGTCCCTCACCGGCTCTGTTTTGATTAAGGTCGGCGCCAATATCACCACCGACCACATCATGCCGGCGGGCGCCAAGATCCTGCCCCTGCGCTCCAATATCCCGGCCATTGCCGAGTATGTCTTCTCCGGCATTGACCCGGGTTTCGCGGCCCGGGCCAAGGAAAAGGGCGGCGGCTTTATTGTCGCCGGTGAAAACTACGGGCAGGGTTCCAGCAGGGAACATGCGGCCCTGGCCCCGATGAGCCTTGGCATCACCGCCGTCTTTGCCCGTTCCTTTGCCCGGATCCACCGGTCCAACCTGATCAACTTCGGGATTTTACCGTTGGTGTTCAGCGATCCCGCTGATTATGAGGGGATTTCCCAGGATGACCTCTTGCACCTGGACGATATCGAGGAAGGAATCGACAGGGGAGAGCTCCTGGTGGAGAATAAGTCGACCGGCCGGAAGTTCCGGGTCCTGCTCCCCCTGGGGGAAAGGGAAAAAGAGATTTTGCGCGCCGGCGGGCTACTGAATCTCACAAAACAACAGGCGGAAGGTGAGTAGCCGCGTACGCCGCCGGCGTGCGGGCAATTAATAACCTTCATTGGAAGCGCCAAGTTTTTCCGCTTTTGCCGGATCGATTTGGCTGTGACAAACGGGGCAATTGACCAAGGCCCCGTTTTTTTGCCTGCCGGATATCATCGCCACCCCGAACATCGCCCCGCACTGTGGGCATTTGATGCTTTCCTCGGCATTGTCGGCGGCGGCAGGGATCTCTACCGAAGACGGAGTTTTCTCCATCATCTCCCCTCCTTTCAAGAAGCTCTGCCAAGCAGTGGCATAATACCGGTAAAAACCGTTGGGCCGTTACCGCCCTCCCCGTCCTTAGTCTCTTACATCCGGCCGGCTCTATTCACGGTTTTTGCGCGCACCGGGGAAACGCTGTGGTTCGCCTATGCCGGTGTTCTGTTTCCCCTATAGCCCGGGGATTTTGGCTTTGCTTCCCCTGTTCCCCGGGGTTTGACTGTTTTTTTCTTGCCCGGGCAGAAAAAAATAAAAAGGGGAGGTGAGGTTATGGCGCGCCGCCGGAGTATAGTCTCGGACGAGGTCAAATACGAAATCGCCCGGGAACTCGGGTTTGCCCACCGGATTCGGCGGGACGGGGGCGGTTATGATTACGGCGATATCACCACCCGCGAGGCCGGGCTCATTGTCCGGGGCTTAATCCAAAAGGCCGAAGAGATGATGAGGAATAACCTGCCACCCCAGGGACGGTCTTAACCGTCCCTTTTTCTTGCCATTAATTCCTTTCCCAGCTTAGGCAGGTATTTTTCTATAACCGGAGAATTTTTAGCTAAACGCAGTACTAAATCCACCACTAAACCAAAGACTAAACCAAAGAAACGAACGGAGGAATGAACATGAAAATACGTATTCGTGCCGTATGTACCCATATTGCATGCGGTCTGTTCCTCGGCGTCTTCCTGCTTTCAGCCACTCCGGCTTTTGCCGCCGGGGCGACCGACCAAGCCCTCAACCGCCTTTCCAGCCTGGAAAGCCGGTGGGGCCACCTTCACCTCGGCGGGAGAATCACCTTTTCTGCCGATTATTTCACTTACGACGGGTTCTCTGCTTCTGAAGAGTTCGACGGCGACGAATACCCGTCTCTTAAGGGCAGCAGCGCCCTCTGGCAGGAGCTGGAGCTCTTTCTCAACGCCCGTTTAGACCGGCACTTCGACCTCTCCCTCTCCTTCGCCGGGCAGGATTTCTATGGCACCCAGCAGTTAAGCGGTTTTTCCCTCTTTTTAAACGAGGCGCTCCTCAGGTACCGTTCGTCCAACCTCTTGGCCGATCTGGGCCGGTTCCATTTCACCCTCGATCCCCTGGGGCTCATCGCCGACCGTTCTTCCTACCCGGTGGAAGGCCTGGTGGTCCAGACCGGGACGCAAGATTATTACCTTGGCGGTTACTACTCCCGGCTCGCCGGTGAAGAATTGGCCTTGCGCCTGGCTTTTCCCCAACCGGGTTATATGGCGGGGATGACCGTGATCCCCTTCGCCGATACCGCCGTGGCTGTTGACTTCCTGACGGAAGTAGCCGGCGGGGTCCTCCAGGGGGAACTGGCCTGGTACCGCCCGGAGAAAAGGCGTGATCCGGAGCACAGCGGCGCCTTCGGCAGCCTGCTATCATGGAAGAAGGATTTTGCCCTTTCCTCCCTTACCCTCCAGGCCGGGAGGTTCGAGGAAGGGTTTTCCCCCTTTTCCTCCCGCCTTGCCCATGTAGCGAACAACGGGAATGCGATAAATTTTGTCCCCAACACCTACGGCGTGGCCGGGGAGTACCTCAGGAAACTCCGGGACGGCTGGAATCTCCTGCTTAAAGCGGGACTCTTGTACCCCTGCCAGGCGGCGGAAGCCAACCCTTCCGGGCGCCTCTCCTTCAGCGGGCGGGTCCAAAAGAGCTTTTCCTCCGCCATTAGCCTGGAGGCAGGGTATGATTACCAGCCCCCGGGCGCCGGCCCCTACGGGTTTTTTATCTGCCGGCTGACCGCCCTCTTTTAGCCGGTAACTCCAGGTAGACAGGTTAAAAAAGAAAATATAAAAAATAAAAAACGGCCGGTTTTCCCCGGCCCTTTTTTTACCCGGGAGGATTTTTGAACCCGGCGGCTAATTATATACAAAAAGTAAAAAGGTGGTAAGGATGGAAAAATTATTAAGGTACCTTTTTCCCTTCTTCCTCCTCTTCCCTTTTCTCGCCGCCGGTTGCCTGCAGAAACCCTATTACCCGGGGAAGGACTACGGTGAACTGAAGATCCGCCTGTACGTGGCGGAGGAGGCCGCCGCCATGGCGCCGGGGGGGGTAACCGCCGGTACTACAGGACTCTCCGGTGCCATGACCACCACTGATGATGCCGCCGGTATTGAAAAAATCCGCATTCATCTTAGCCACGGCAAGGGCAAGCTCTCCCGTACCGCAGAAATCCCTTATACCTCCGGCCAACCGATGGAAGCCAGTTTTTCCTCCCTCTACCCGGGGAAATGGGAGGTGACTGCAGAGGCCTACGATCTAGAAGGGTACATGGTGCTCTACTGCAGCCGCGAGGTCACCATCGAACCGGGGAGCAGCAATACCACGGAATTACACCTGAAGACAGCACCGGGCTTTTTGGATTTCATCTTTGACGGTTCGGAACTCCCCGGGTTTGGTGTGGAACTCACTGAAGGAAAACTCTATGCCTATCTAAATCCCAGGAACAACCAGTCCACCTCCTTCCCCCTCACCCGGGTGGGCAATTATTTAAAAGGTTTAGTCAAGCTGCCGGCAGGCACCTTTCAGGTGCTGGTGGCTATGCCGCAGATTACCAATGCGGATTATAAAAGCCCCTTCTATACGGTGCATATTCTCCCGGGCAGGACCAGTGAGTTAACTGTCGGCCCGGACGGGGAGTTATTTATCGAGGGGACCATCGATTTCCCCCCGGAAAAACCCGCTCAATTATACCTGAGCCTGGAGGAACCCGGGGATAACGGTTCCGTCACCCTCCGCCTTTCCTGGACAGCGGTTTTCGTAGCGGACCTGGAAGGTTACCGCCTCTACCGGACCAATGCCGAAGGGCGCTTTATCCACCTGGCCGAGGTGGATCGAGATACCCATACCTACACCGATACTGTGGACGCCGGCAACTATCATAACGGCCGGGTCGGGTATGCCGTCAGCAGCTTTGACCGGGGCGGCAACGAGAGCCTGTGGAGTGACCAGGTTTACTTCGATAAGCCGGGAGAGGACGGCTGGTAAAACCGGCATCCGCCGCCCCGGCGTGCCTGAAAAATTTCCCAACCTTTTGCCGGCCTGCGCCCCGTTAATTTCCCGTCTTCCGGTGAAGAATATAAGAAAAGGGCAACCGCCGCCATCTGCGAGGGAGGTGGGAAAGATGAGAACGGCTGATTGGATCGTAATCGCTTTGGGCGCCCTGGTATCGGCGATTGGTTACAGTTTTCTTCCGATGAATTGGGCCTGGTTCGTTCTGGGGTTCGGAGTAGCCCATATTATCCTCGGTGCGCTCGACCTTGTTTTCCGCACCGAAGCCCGGGCCGGCAACTAAGGAGACGGAAAAAGGCGGATACGAAAATAAAAAGTGAGAGGTGGGAAGAGTACGCGTCCTCACCTCTCACTGCTTCTTCATTTGTAAATGTCTCCGCGTCAGTTAATCCCCAAAATCTGCCCTGTTACTTCTTTCATCCCTTCCGGGGACGTCTTCAGGCGGTGCCGGACCGGTTTTTCCCGTAAGCCCCGGAGGGCGGCAGGGATCTCCTCCCCGGTAAAAGCGGATAAAGCCTCCAAGAGCGCAAAATCGTCCTTGCCCCGGCAACTCTCTTCACCCATGACCGCCTGGACGACGCTCCTGGTGAATTTAAAAGGGCTGGCGGTGGCGGCAATGATCGCCGGCCGCTGGTCGCCGGTTTCTTCCCGGTAATCCCGGCAGACCTTTACCCCGACCGCTGTATGCGTGTCAATCAAATACCCGTATTTTTCATAAACATCCCCAATTGTGGCCATGGCCTCTTCGTCATTGCCAAAGCCGCCCCAAAACTCCTCCTGCAACCGGGCGTGGGCCTCTGCCCCCAGTTGGTAACAGCCTTCCTCCTGCAGCCGGCCCATGAAACCCCTTACCGCCGCCGGATCCCGGTCCACCAGTTCAAAGAGGAGCCGCTCCAGGTTGCTGGAGACCAGGATATCCATGGAAGGAGAGATGGTCCGGTATAACTGCCGGCGCCGGTCGTAAAAACCGGTATTGATAAAATCAGTCAAGACATTGTTTTTGTTCGAAGCACAGACCAGCCGGTGAACGGGAAGGCCCATTTGCTTGGCGTAGTAAGCCGCAAGGATATTACCGAAATTCCCGGTGGGGACCACAATGTTGACCTCTTCGCCCTCTGCGAAAAGCCCTTTTTCCCGCCCCTCGAACCAGGACCAGAAATAATAGACAATCTGCGGGACCAGCCGCCCCCAGTTAATCGAGTTGGCTGAGGAAAAAGCCATTCCCTGCCGGTGCATGGCGGTTTTCAGTTCCTCATCGGCAAAGAGCCTCTTCACCCCGGCCTGGGCCTTGTCAAAATCGCCTTCAACAGCCACCACATGGGTATTGGCCCCTTCCTGGGTGGTCATCTGCCGCTCCTGGATTTTACTGACGCCCTGGTCCGGGAAGAAAACAATCACCCGCGTACCGGGGAGATCCCTGAACCCCTCCAGGGCCGCCTTGCCAGTATCCCCGGAGGTGGCTACCAAAATAACGATCTCCGACCGGTCACCGGTCTTGGCCACCGCGGTTTTCAGCAGATGCGGCAGGGCCTGCAGGGCCAGGTCTTTAAAGGCGCAGGTCGGGCCATGCCAAAGCTCCAAAAAGCCCATTTTCTCCCCGGTCAAATGGACGGGAGCGATCTCCGGGGTGTCGAAATTGCCGCCGTAAGCCTTTTCAATCACACCCCCTAATTCCCCGTCGGAATAATCGGAAAGAAAAGGACGGAGGATCAACCCGGCCAGTTCCCGGTAACCTTGGGCCGCGGCGGCGGCAGCCTCCGTCAAGTCAATTTCCGGTAGGAATTCAGGGACAAACAGGCCCCCGTCGGGCGCCAGCCCCGTCTTGATCGCCACGGCAGACGAGACGGGTTCACTGCCGCCCCGGGTACTGAGGTATTCCATTTCCCGCCGCAAGGCCTATTCCCCTTTCACCCGGGAAACAGCGCTCCGCAACATCTTGAGTTCAACCTTGTCGCCCACCCGCAGGAGGATATCATCCCCGTCAATCTTGGTGATCTCCCCGTGGATCCCGCCGATGGTGATGACCTTATCCCCCTTCTTCAAAGCGTTCAGCATCGCCTCCCGCTTTTTTTGCTGTTTCCGCTGGGGCATAACCATCATTATCCAGAAAACCGCAAAAACCACAATCATCCAGATGAGAAGCATGCCGGGGTTGCTGGCCGGCTGGGCTTGCGCTGCTGTTTCTGCTTGAGCCAAAAGAAGATTCATTTTCCAACCTCCATTAGTTTTTATTGTCAGCCCGGGATTACGCATTAGTATTCCACATCAGGGAGGAAAATCCTACCCGGCGGGGTCATTTTTCTCCTTTCCCGGGCCGTAATACCTGTGAAAAAACTCCTCTTTCGCCTGGTTGAACCGGTTTTCCTTCAAGGCGCGGCGGATCTCCTCCATCATTCCCCGGAGGAAATAAAGGTTGTGGTAGGTGACCAGGACCAGGCCAAGGATCTCCTTGGCATTAAAAAGATGCCGCAGGTAGGCGCGGGTAAAATTCCGGCAGGTGTAACAGGAACACTCCGCATCCAGGGGTGAAAAATCCCGGGCGTGGACGGCATCGCGGATAATCACCCGCCCCCGGCTGGTCATGGCCGTCCCGTTCCGGGCGATCCGGGTGGGGAAAACACAGTCAAACATGTCAATCCCGCGGGCCACCCCCTCCCAGAGGGCATCCGGCGACCCGACACCCATGAGATACCTGGGCTTTTCCTCCGGCAGCAGGGGCACGGTGTAGTCAAGAACCTCATACATTAGAGGCTTGGGTTCACCAACGCTGAGCCCGCCCACAGCGTAGCCGGGGAAATCCATGGCCACCAGTTCCCGGGCGCTTTTTTCCCGCAGGTCACGGTAGACAACCCCCTGTACAATCCCGAACAAAGCCTGCCCGGGATTTTTCTGCGCCTCCTGGCAACGCGCAGCCCACCTGGTGGTTCTTTCCTGCGCTTCCCGCGCCGCCTCGTAGGGCGAGGGGTAGGGAAGGCATTGGTCAAGGGGCATAATTATATCTGCGCCCAGTTCCGCCTCGATCTCCATCACCTTTTCCGGGGTGAGAAAATGGGTTGACCCGTCAAGATGCGAACGGAAGACGACCCCCTCCTCTTCCACCTTGGTCAAGGAGGCGAGGCTGAAAATCTGAAAACCCCCGCTGTCGGTGAGGATCGCCCCTGGCCAGTTCATGAAGGAATGGAGTCCGCCGGCTTCCTGGACGATCTTGCTCCCCGGCCGCAGGTAAAGGTGGTAGGTGTTGGCCAGGATAATCGGGAAGCCGATCTCCTGCAAGTGGGCGGGAGTCAGGGTCTTTACCGTGGCCTTGGTACCCACCGGCATAAAAACAGGCGTAGGGATCTCCCCCCGCCGGGTGTGGAGGACCCCGCACCGCCCCCGGTTCTCTTTGGATTTATATTCAACAGTGAATTTGAAGGGACCTCACCCTCTCCAGACCAGAATATCAAACTATCAACATGGACCAGTCTAAAATGGTAAACAATAGCCTAAAGCGTACCTGACTAAAGAACTAAACAATCAACATGGCATCGCCAAAACTGAAAAAGCGGTAACGCCTGCGCACCGCTTCCTCGTAAGCGGCTAAAACCCGTTCCCGCCCGGCAAAGGCGCAGACCAGCATCAGCAGCGTACTACGGGGCAGGTGAAAATTGGTCAGCAGGGCGTCCACCACCTTGAAACGATAGCCCGGGTAAATAAAGAGTTCCGTCCGGCCGGTCCCCGCCGCAATCTCCCCGTTTTCCCCGGCCGCACTCTCCAAGGCCCGGGTCACTGTGGTCCCCACGGCAATCACCCGCCCGCCGGCCCTCCTTGTCTCCGCCACCGCCTCCGCCACTTCCGGGCTGATCCGGAATTCTTCGCTGTGCATCTTATGTTCTTCAATTTGCTCGGTTTTTACCGGGCGAAAAGTATCCAGGCCGATATGGAGGGTGAGAAAGGCGGTCCGCACTCCCCGCGCCCGGACCGCGGCCAGCAAATCCGGGGTGAAATGCAGCCCGGCCGTTGGCGCGGCCGCCGATCCTTCAATACGGGCGTAAACCGTCTGGTACCGCTCGCGCATGCGCACCCGCTCCGCCGCTGCCGGTTCTTTGATATAAGGGGGTAAAGGGACCTCCCCCAACTCATCGAAGCAGGCCCGTAATTCCTCGCCTTGCCGGTTAAAGCGGAGCACCCGGCCGCCCGCAGGGGTACGGGCAACCGTCTCCGCCGTAAGTCTCTTTTCCCCGCCAAAGACCAGCTTCTGCCCGGTGCGGACCTTCCGGCCCGGGCGGACAAGGACTTCCCACTCATTATCGCTTATGGGGTGTAAGAGCAGGACCTCGGTCTTCCCGCCGCCGGGGAGCCTTTTTGCCCACAAACGGGCCGGGATCACCCGGGTATCGTTAAAGACCAGCAGGTCATTGGGGTTCAGCCAAGCGGGCAGGTCGGAAAAGCCCACGTGGTGCAGGCGGTTATCCGCCCTTTCCAGGACAAGCAGGCGGGACCGGTCCCGTTCTTCCAGGGGGTACTGAGCGATGAGTTCCTCCGGCAAGACGTAGTCAAAATCGCTTAACAGCAATTGCCCTTCTTCTCCTTACTCTTTCCAATGCATATTCCATAGACTACTCTTTCCAATGCATAAGCTTTTCTTCCTCAGGTATGAGCCTTTATCTCTGCCCGCCGGGATAGTTGCGTCACCACAGCCGGGGGATGAGTTGGAAAATGAGTAAAGTCAGGAAGATCCCCAGCAAACCGCCGAGCACCGCCTCAACCGGCGTGTGGATCTTCGTCTCCACCCTGCTCTCTGCCAAAAGGAAAGCAATCAACAAAGCCAACCCGGTGACGAGCCCGCTGTTGCTGAGCAAAGCAATGATCGTGGCGGCGGCAAACCCCAGAGCCGCATGGCCGCTGGGCATCCCCCCGGAAAAGGGAAGTCCTTTGCCGGTCCGGGTCTTCAAGACAAGGACGGCCAGGAAAACCAGGACCAACGCAATCAGGCTCAAATAAGCCGGGGAATCCCTCACGGCAGAGATGACCTTTGGAACCAACGGGTCGATTTTCGGGAAGAAAACAATATACCCGGTGATCACAGCGTAAACCGCCGCCAGGATCACGGCCCCGGCAGCGAGATTCTTGGCGGTAGCCGCCAGTGGATGGTAGCGGTCGGTGATAAGGTCAATCGTCGCTTCGACGGCGGTATTAATCACCTCGGTGATCAGGACCATAAAAATGGCCGCCAAAACCAGGAGAAACTCCCCTTTGCTAATGCGGAACCAGAGACTCAAGAGGAGAACCGCCGCGGCGGCAAAGACATGGATCCGGAAATTTCTCTGCGTACGCAGGCAGTAAATGACCCCGCCGGCCGCCCGGTTTAAACTCTCCAGTAAGTTCCTATTCTTCATCGCCATTGAGCCCGCTGAGAAAAGCTTCCTCCTTCTCCCTCATCTCCCGCTTCTCCGCCTCGTTTTCATGATCGTACCCCAGCAGGTGCAGGAGTCCATGGGCGGCCAGGTAGAGGAGTTCCCTCCGGAAAGAATGGCCAAACTCCCGGGCCTGGGCCAAGGCGCGGGGGACACAGATCACCACATCACCGAGGAGCTCCGGTTCCTCGCCGGCCTGGGTTTCTCCCGGCTCCTGCAGGGGAAAGGAAAGGACGTCCGTGGGGGCGTCGATCCCCCGGTAATCCCGGTTAAGCTGCTGGATGGTCTTCTCCCCCACCAGCGTCACTCCTACTTCCGCCCGCTCCTTCCCGTGGGCGCTTAAAACCCGCCGGGCCAGGCGGGCCAGGGCCTCTTTCAACTCTTTTTCGATTTTTGTCTGCCGCTGCCGGTTATTGATTATTACCGTCAACAAGTTTCTTCCTTTCCGCTTCGCTCTCGAGATCCGGGTATTTAATCCGGTGGTGGAAGATGCCGGTCAGGACCTTTACGAAAGCCGCCTTGATCTTGTCCAAATCCTTCAGGGTCAAGTCGGTCTCATCAAGTTGCCGCAGTTCCAGCCGGTCTTTAATGATCTTGTCGACCAGGGCTTCCAACCGGCTGGGTGTCGGCTGTTCCATGGCCCGGGCGGCGGCCTCCACCGAATCGGCCAGCATAATGATGGCCGCTTCCCTGGTCCGGGGTTTGGGGCCCGGGTAACGGAAATTACCCTCCGCCAGGGTTTCCTTTTCTTCCTGCACATTTTCGGCAGCCCGCTTGAAGAAATAGCGCAGCAGGTCGGTGCCGTGATGTTGCTCGATAATCTCAATGACACTCTCCGGGAGCCCGTACTGGCGGGCCAGTTCCACCCCGTCCCGCACATGCGAAGTGATAATCAAGGTGCTCAGGTTCGGGGAGAGCTTCTCATGGGGGTTGTCCTGGGCAATCTGATTCTCCACAAAGAAATAAGGCCGCTGGAGTTTCCCGATATCATGGTAATAGGCGCCGACCCGGACCAAAATACTGTCGGCGCCGATGGCGTCGGCCGCCGCTTCCGCCAGGTTCCCCATGATGATGCTGTGGTGGTAAGTTCCGGGAGCCTCAATCAATAGCCTCTTCAAGAGCGGCATATTGGGGTTGGCCAGTTCCAGGAGGCTTAAAGCGGAAGTCACCCGGAAAAGCTGCTCAAGGAAGGGGAGGAAACCGTTGGCCAAAGCAATCGAGAAGATCCCGTTGAAACCGCCGACCATCGTTGTACCCAAAAGGCTCAAGAAGTTCCGCTCCCCAAAAAGCAGCCCCAAGGTAACCGCGGCGCAGAAATTGACCCCGGCCAGGAGCCAGCCGACCCGGATCATCTCTTTGCGCTGGGTGATATTGGTCACACTGTAGACGGCAACGGTCCCGCTGATAAAGTAAAAGACCACCAGGGAAAGGTTGAAATCGACCACCACCCCCACCATCAGGCTGAGCAGGGCAGTTATCACCCAGGCCACCTGGGGGTTGAGGAGAATGGTCAGGATCACCCCGGCAAAAGGCAGGGGGATCAAATACCGGAGCAAGGGAATATCCGGCATGCTCATGATCTTCGCCGTCACCAGTACGACCAGGGTCACCAGGGTCAAGAGGTACAAGCGGTTCTCCTGTTGCAAAATCTTCTTATTGAACCGGTAGAGATAGAAAAAGCCAATCCCAAAGAGGAAAAGGGAGAATAAGGCCAGGCTGAAAAAGATCAACAACCGGTTGCCCTGGTTGTCAATGAGGCCCAGGTCCCGCAGGATCCGGATATGCTCGCTGGTGACGATCTCCCCTTCCCTTAAAATCACGCTTCCCTTTTCAATGGTAACCGGGGTGACCTTCTTCCTTGCTTCCTCCTGAACCTGGCGGAGTTTCGCCTGGTCCGGCACGAGGTTCGGGAAAAGCATCGCGGAGATCAAAGCCCGCGCCGGTTCATGATCCTGGGGCAACAGCGGGTAGGTGAGGAGAAACCGGTCCAAATCCTTTTTCAGCTCGTCGATTCGCTCCGGGCTGATCCGCTCATCCCCCTGGATCGCCGGGAAGATCTGGCGAACGCCCTTTTTTACCCGGTCGTAGTCCTCATCCCCCATCAATAAAAGGGCTTTGATCTGTTCCGGCGGCAGGGCGGTAAATTCCTCCTTTAAGACCACCAACTCCGAGCGGACCCTCTGGATCTGGTGTTCCAATTCGCGCTCCGCCGGGGGTTCTTCCCCGCGCCCGCCCCTTTCGCTGTCAAAAACGGCAAAAACACCGGAAACCAGGGCCACCGCCTGGTTCCGTGCCTGTGCGGAGATAATCTGGAATTCCGGCTTGGGCAAGGCCTCCTCCAGGGCTTTGGCTGCCGCTTCCTCCTGAAGCTCCTCGGTCTTTACGGCATTGATCACCGTCCGGGGCGCCTCAACCTTATCCGGGCTTGGCTGGCCTAATTCCACCTGGATCGTTTTGGGTACCAGATCGATCTGGAGGATGGCCACCATTAAAAGGAAACTCACGGCCATTAAGGCCCGCTGCCGGTTGGCCTTTTCCAGAAAAATCTTCTGTAACCAGGGAAGGAACTTCTTCTTTTTTTCGCCCCAATTAAAAACCGACTGCCACGAAGGGCGTTTTTGCTTCCTAACCATTTTGCGCTCCCTTTCCTCTACGCCTCACTTGCCTGCCGTCTCTTCTCGAAGCTTTCATACGCACGGATAATCCTTTGCACCAACTCGTGACGGACCACATCCTGGTCGCTCAGGTAAACAATGGCGATCCCCGGGATTCCCTCCAGGATCCGCGTGGCCTCCACCAACCCGGAGGTCTCGCCCTTCGGGAGATCAACCTGGGTGATATCGCCGGTCACCACCATCTTGGAACCGAACCCCATCCGGGTCAGGAACATCTTCATCTGTTCGGGGGTGGTGTTCTGCGCCTCATCCAGGATGATAAAGGAATCTTCCAACGTCCGCCCGCGCATGTAGGCAAGGGGCGCAATCTCAATAATCCGGCGTTCGGTATAACGCTGGTATAAATCCATTCCCAAAAGATCAAACAAGGCGTCATACAAGGGGCGGAGGTAGGGATCGACCTTTTCCTGGAGATCCCCGGGGAGAAAGCCCAATTTCTCCCCGGCCTCCACCGCCGGCCTGGTAAGAACGATCCGGGCCACCTCTTTACTGTGCAAAGCCGCAACGGCCATCGTCACCGCCAGGTAGGTCTTGCCGGTTCCTGCCGGACCAATACCAAAGGTTAGATTGTTTTCCCGGATGGCGTCAATATATTGCTTCTGGCCGATGGTCCGGGGGTAAATCTTCTTCCCCCTGTTGGTGACTTGCACCACTTCCCGGGTAAAATCGCTTTTCTTTGCCGCCTTATTGTCGCTTTTTACTAAAGACAAAGCATACCTGACTTCCGAAGGCCCGGGGAAAATACCGTTTTCCACTTGGGCTTTAAGTTGTTCCAATACGGCCAATGCCTGGTTAACAGCTTCATTTTCCCCGGAAAGGTAGATGATATTATCTTGTGCTGTTAAATCAATCCCCAGCTCTTCTGCGATTTGGCGTAAATTCTGGTCATACTGGCCAAAAAGAGCCGGGGCTGCCTGCGGATCAACCTTCAGGGTCAAATTTTCCTGGTTCAATGACGCTTTTTTCTCCTCCTTCTAGATGCCGGAGGCCTGCCCGTTGCCGGCTTCCGGCGCCGTCTCCCGGTTCCGGTCTTCCCCGGGCTCTTCCTGCCTCTCCCTGGTGGAAACGGCCAGTTGGGCGATATCCTCCAGGGTCTCAACGACCAGGCGGTAAGTAAGGAAGTCCTCGCCGGTTTCCCACTCTTCCCGGCGGTTTTTCACCGCGGCCGCCTCCGGAAGCAGGAAGGAGAGTTCCCGTGCGGCTTCCCGGCGTGCTTTCGCCAGGGCTTCCTCCGGCGAAACCCGCACTTTCATCCAGGAGACTTCCGAGTATATATCCTTTATTAATTCGACTAAATTCATTTGATTCCTTCCCCGGCAAATCCTTTTTGTGTGGCGCTCCCAGAGAACCATCCCGGAAATCCTGTCCCGCCGGTAAAAAGGGAAGACCCGGTCCCGCCAGCGCAAGGAGAAAACCACTCTTTCCCGGGGCCCCCGCACCGGCCTCCATATTACCAGCGGTTCCTCAATTTTTTGCTCATACCAGACACGGGCTTTGACTATCCCGTCAGCCCGGACCGGCTGACTAATAAACCCGCCTTCCCGGCGGGGTAATATCTTTTCCCCCAAGATCAGCAGATCACCGCGGCTGACCATATCGCCCGCTTTCACCAGCGGGGTCCCTTCCAGGACAATCACTTCACTAACCAAACCCTCTTTGGCGGCGACAATATCCCCGGGGCCTTCTTCTTCTGCCGGGGGCGGGGTTTTGCCCACCATCGTCACCAGCACCACCACCCCCCGCAATTCCACGTCGATCCAGGCCGCTTCCGGGAAGGCGATGGTCAGTTCCTCTAAAATCCGCTCATGGGCTTTTTTTATTTTTCCCCGCGAGACCCCGGGGCGTACACCAATTTCCCTCAACTCCTCCCGGATCCGGGGTTCCCCGGGCAATTCCCCGTTTTCCACCGCCACGCCGACCACCCAGACAAAGGAGGCCAGGACCTGGATGGCGGTGATAAAAAAGGCCAGCCCCAACCACCGGCCTTTATTCTGTAAGAGACGCCGGAGGAGAAAAGGCAGGCCACTGCGGTGCAAGATCTTCCCCCGGCAGCCGCACCGGCGGAAAGCCGGGCGCAAACGGGGAAAATCCTTCCCTCTCACCCTGAAGAGAAGCCGGCCGGGGGCCGGGCGCCGGATCCCCCAAAGGTAAATCCCTGCCGCCGCCGCCCTGTTCAGCAAGGCCTCCAACCTTTTGCCCTGGGCCATTACGACCAGGTAGCCATGGTAAAAATCCAGCAACCACCGGTACATCCTAACCTTCTCCCCCCGGCAAATCGATCCGGAGAAACCGCCCGGCCAAGCCCAATTCCTCTCTGGCCATGTACAAAAGGTTGAGGCCCTTCCCGGTGACCCGGATCTCGCCGTTCTGCGCGGTTTTGATCCGGACCGTCTCCTCTGTGTATTCCAACAACCCCCGGTGGTTTTCCACCACCATCCGGTTGTTGCCCAGCATAACCAAGCGGGGAAGGTCCAAAAGTACCTCCCCGGGAAGGCCAAAAAAATTTACCAGCAGTGTCTTGCAGGGTTTTCTTCTCCGGTGGCCGTTTTTTGCCGTCTTCGCCATTGCCCTCTTCCTTTCCCTAACAAAAATATGCCGGAAAGGAAGGAAACATGAGACGGACCGGCTTAATGCGAGATTCCGGGTTTATTCATGATTATCCGGTCTTAACCTTCATCTTCAGGGGGGTTTTTCTTTTTTTCTTTAAGGTAGCCCAGGAGCCTTTCCCGGGTATTCCGCGCCGGGTCTTCGGTCACCCAATAGAAGAGTTCCTGCAAAACCCGGCCGACCTCCGGGCCGGGGGCCAAGCCCAGTACATCCATGATATCATGGCCGTCGACCGCCAAATCGGCCATGGTCAAGACCTTCTCCTCCTGGAGCAGGGCTTGAATACGGGAGGCGAATTCGTAAAGGGTCCGCCATGCCCGGTGGTACTGGCGCCCGCTGGCCACAATATCGGCCCGGCGTAACTCGAGCAAATCAAAGAGGGCCTCCCGCCCCACCTTGGCGGCCAGGCGCCGCAGGGCCGTATCGGTCATCATCGGGTCGCACGGGAACATATGCCGCCGGACTAAAACCAAAACCCTCTCCGTAAATGCCCGGGAGAAGCGGAGCCGCTCAAGCAGGGCAGCGGCCAGTTTCTCCCCAGCCTGCTCATGGCCGAAATAATGGACGCCCGTACCGTCCTGGATCCGGGTTGCCGGTTTCCCCAGATCGTGGAGGATAGCTGCCCAGCGCAGGTGCAACTCGGGTCTGACCGCCTCCACCGTGGCGATTAAATGCGCCATTAACCCCGGTTCCTTCACCACCGGGGCAAATTCCGGCAGAATCATCGGCAAAAGGCCCGTCCGCACCAATCCCCGCAAGCCTTTGCCCGGGGCAACCCCGGTAAGGAGCTTGTTTAGTTCCTCCCGGATCCGCTCGGGACTGACCTTGGCAATAAGGGAAGGTTCCTCAGCCGCCACCCGGGCAATGGCCCGTTCTGTCCCCGCCTCCCCGCGGAAGTCAAGGACCGCCTGGAAACGGTAGAACCGCAGCATCCGCAGGGCGTCCTCGCGAAACCGGGCTTGGGGATCCCCCACCGTCCGGATGACCCGTCTCCGCAGATCCCGCCGGCCCCTGAAGGGATCCACCAATTCTTGCGCCAGCGGGTCCAGGGCCATGGCGTTAACCGTAAAATCCCGGCGTGAAAGGTCATCCACCACCGACCCTCTAAACTCCACCCAATCCGGGCGGCGGCCGTCGGTATACGCGCCTTCCCGGCGGAAGGTCGTCACATCCACCGGTATCTCCCCGGCCAGGACCCGGATGGTCCCAAAACGTTTGCCCGTATGGACAAGCAGGCGGCCGGGGAAGGCCTCCTCCACCTGTGCAGGCAGGGCGTCGGTGGCCACATCCCAGTCGCCCGGCGGGCGCCCTAACAAGAGGTCGCGGAGGGCGCCGCCAACAAGAAAAGCCTGGAACCCGCGGGTTTTCAACTCGGCAATCACCGCCGTTACCTCCCCGGGGATCCGCGGCAAAACGCGGCGGATGCCGGGACGCCAGCCCCGGAAAGGCCGCCTGTTCCCACCAGCCGTCACCATCTTTTCTCCTCCAATACCCGTTATATCCGGCCAAGCCTCCGGAATAAATATCTATAATAATGAAAGCGATGTGAGTCTCGTGCTGATCCTCCTATTGTTGCCGCCGGGGTTTCGCCGTTTTCTCCTGGCCCTGGGCGCGCTGGCCCTTGCCTTCCTGCTGGCCGGGGCCTTCTCGCCTTCCGGTTTAATCCGGAGCCTCATCGCGGAGACCGGGCCGGTGGTGGTAGTTGACCCCGGGCACGGTGGTGTCGACGGCGGTACCAGTGACCAAGAGGGGACTTTAGAGAAGGATATCAACCTCGCCATCGCCCTGCGCCTGCGGGATCACTTACGTGCCGGCGGGGTGAAGGTTGTCATGACCAGAACAACCGATACGGATCTTTCCCCTTTTCGCCCGGGGAAAAGCGGCCGGCACCGGCGGGATCTGGCCGCCCGCATCGAAAAGGCCAGGAACACCCGGGCTGTTTGCCTCATCAGCATCCACTGCGACTGGGCGGGAGATAAAAAAAGACGGGGGGCGGTGGTTTTTTACAACCCCCGTAATAATACCGGTAAAGAACTGGCCTGCGCGATCCAGGAAGAATTGAACAGGATACAAGCCGTACCCCAAAAGGCGGCCCCGGGCAATTTCTTCATCCTCAACCAAAGCGGTTTAACCGCTGTTCTGGTGGAAGCCGGTTTTCTCTCCCATCCGGAAGAAGCGCGTCTGCTCGGAACCCCGGTTTACCAGGACCGGTTGGCCCGGGCGATTGCCAACGGGATCCGCGGCTATTTCCAGTGGTAGCAACCGGCAGTTCGCGGGCGGCAGAAACGGTGGCCGGCTAAAGCGGCCGGTTAAAATTCCCCACCAAAAGCCCGGGGAATTCCTCTTTCAGTTCGGCACAGAAGCGGCTGATCCCGGCGGCGGGCCCGGAAGCGGGCCCCATCACCCGCCAAAACCAGTCCGGGTCGATGTTTAAATTGCGCAGTTGGATCATGTCCACCGGGTGCCGTCGCAGCCACTTGAAAAGTGCCGCCATCTCTTCACGGCGGTCGGTAAATCCGGGCATCACCAGCAGGTTCAAGGAGATAAAGACCCCCGCCGCCCCAAGGCGGTCGATGGACTGGCCTACCTGGTCCAGGCTGTAATTCTGCGGCCGGTGGTACCGCTGGTAGCTGCCGGGAAGCGCCGACAACAGGCTGATCCGGGCGGAATTCAAACCGGCCCCGGCCAGTGCCTCCAGCCCTTCAGGAATCCCGCCATTGGTATTAATATTGATCGTACCCGCGCCGGTATACCTCCGGATTCTTTCCACGGCACGGACTAGCCGCGGCCAGACTGTCAACGGTTCCCCCTCGCACCCCTGGCCAAAACTGATGATGGTCTTGCCGGCCTGCAGGTGGGGTACGGCCACCTCAACAATCTCCTCCACCGACGGTTGAAAAGCAATCCGCTCCTGCGGCGAGGGACAACATTCCGCCGGTTGCAGGGAAATACAACCCAGGCAACGGGCGTTGCAAGAGGAAGAGACCGGCACGCCCCCCTCCCCGCGGCCAAGGAAGATATTCCGCGCCGTCAGGCATTTATAAACCAGGGTGCAGTGGGCCAGTTGCTTCAGGATCCGGTTTTCCGGGTGGGCTGCCAGTTTTTTCTTGACCAAAGCCGGGATTTTCCTTGTTTCCCTGGTCCGCAACTGCCACCCGGCCGGCGCCTCGTCCGTCTTTTGCGCTGCAATAAAAAGCCGGCCATTGACCGCCGCCACAGCCGTGTAACCGAAGAGCGGCAGGTGCGGCGCGGAAGGCAACGGCCGGTAAGCCGGTAAAAAGAGCCGGGTATAACCGGGAGGGACGCCGGCCGCCACCGCCGTCCGTTCCTCCCCGGGCAACAACTCATGCCTGCCGCTTTGCCTGTTGAGCCCGGCGGGCCGGCGCCCGGGGAGAAGAAAGAGGTCCGCTTCAGGCGGCAAGGGAACCAGGGAATCCATGGTCAATTCCGCCCATTGGTCCCCACTGGCGCCCAAGGCCAGCCTCTCCTCGTCGATCCCGATCTCCCCGTCCGGTCCGGCGTAAACCGCATATGCCTTTTCCATCCCCTTATACCTTAAGAAACCTCTCTTTCCTCGGTGATAATCTGTAAAAAGATCTCTTCCAGGGTCAGGTCGACCGGTTTTAACATGAGGATTGGATACCCTTCGTTGCTCATGGCGTAAAAGATCGGCTTTCTGATATCCGTCTCCGCCTCCGCTTCCACGAGAAAATCGCAGGTCCCGGGTTCAGCCGACCCCTGTTCTTCAACGTTCTTGACCCCCTCCACACCGGCCAGGGCCTCCCGGACCCGGTCCTCCGGCCCGGCAACCCGGACGAGCAGCCGGTTCCTGCCGGAAAGGCGATTGGCCAGGTTTTCCGGGGTATCGTCCGCAACAATCTCGCCTTTGTTTATTATGAGCACCCGCTCGCAGACCACACTGACTTCGGGTAAAATATGGGAGCTTAAAATAATGGTATGTTCTTTCCCCAGTTCTTTGATGAGGGTCCGGATCTCAATGATCTGCTTGGGATCAAGGCCAATCGTCGGCTCGTCAAGGATCAGGACCGGCGGGTTTCCCACCAGGGCCTGGGCCAGCCCCACCCTTTGCCTGTACCCTTTGGAGAGGTTCTTGACTAAGCGGTTCTGCACATCGCCGATCTTCACCAGATCCATAATCTTCTCCATGCCGGTTTTCGCTTCCTCCGGCGGGACCTTCTTAATTCTGGTGACAAAATCAAGGTACTCCCGGACCGTCATATCACCGTAGAGAGGAGGCGACTCCGGCATATACCCGATCATCTTTTTAACCGCCAAGGGTTCCTCCAGGATATCATGGCCACCCACTTCCACCCGGCCTTCGGTGGCGGAAATATAGCCGGTGATAATATTCATGGTGGTGGTTTTGCCGGCGCCGTTCGGTCCCAGAAAACCCAGGACCTCCCCCCGGCTGACCGTGAAACTCAGGTTGTTGACTGCCACATGGGCGCCATAACGTTTCGTGACGTTCTCGACTTTAATCACTGGCCCTCTCTCCTTATCTTTAAATCTGAAAAAGAATCCGCCATAATTTTAGTAAATAGTGTAGTATAATAAAAAACAGTGGGATTAATGAAAAGTCCCCCTGCTTTTGCAGGGCTACTACAGTAAGCACTACTTTAGTAACGGAAATTTTGCCCTGGTAGTTCCCTGTGACCGTTCGCCCTTAATTATATCATAAACCAAATATCATAAACCAAATATTATCCATGGGGAAGTGAAAAAATGAAAAGAATCGTCCTCACCGGCGGGGGCACCGCCGGCCATGTCATGCCCAATCTGGCTCTCATCCCGGAGTTGCAAAAGTTGGGCTGGGAGATCCATTACATCGGGAGCAGGGAGGGGATTGAAAAAGAACTCCTCGCCGGCGCCGGCCTCCCCTACCACCCAATCGCCACCGGAAAACTCCGCCGTTACCTGTCGCTGAAAAACCTCTCCGATCCTTTCCGGGTCCTGGGCGGCCTCTACCAGTCCTTCCGGTTGCTAAAAAAGATCCGCCCCCGGATCGTCTTTGCCAAAGGCGGCTTTGTCTCCGTACCGGTGGTCATCGCCGCCTGGCTCAACAGAATCCCGGTGATCCTCCACGAATCCGACCTCACCCCCGGCCTGGCCAACCGGATCTGCACTCCCTTCGCCGATCTGGTCTGCGTCTCCTTCCCGGAAACCATGGAACATCTCCCCGCCGGGAAAACCGTTCTCACCGGGAACCCAATCCGCCGGTTTCTCCTCTCCGGTTCCAAAGAAGAAGGGCTGGCGCTCTGCGGCTTTTCTCCCGGCCGCCCGGTTTTATTGGTAATCGGGGGCAGCCTGGGCGCAGCCCGGATCAACTCCCTGATCCGGGCGATCCTCCCGCAACTTACCAAGGATTTTCAGGTTATCCATATCTGCGGCCGGGGCCGCCTGGATCCGGGGTTGGTAAAGACCAGGGGCTACCGGCAATTTGAGTTTGCCGGTCCCGAACTCCCGCATATCCTGGCAGCGGCCGATCTCTGCGTCTCCCGGGCGGGCGCCAATTTCCTCTTTGAATTACTGGCGCTGAAAAAACCCGCCTTATTGATCCCCCTGCCCAAAACGGCCAGCCGCGGCGACCAGATCCTTAACGCCCGTTCCTTTGCCGCCCAGGGCTTCAGCATGGTCCTCCCGGAAGAAGAGGCCACAGAAGAAACCCTCCTGGAGCGGATCCACCAACTCTACCGGAACCGCCAAGAGTTAGTGGGGAAAATGGAGAATTACGCAGTGAAAGACGCCCTTGCCGAGGTGGTCAAGTTGATCACCGCCAAGGCGGATTCCCGGTCCCGCGTCACCCGGGGCCCGCGGTAGATTTTTCTGGGAAGGCAGCCTCATTTAGCCAATTGACAAAGAGTCACCCGGCGCCCTCTCATATACTACACCAGGAGGTGACTCCATGAGCGCTTGTGCAGTATTGAGAAGAATCGAAAAAGTCTCCCAACGGGTGGCGAATTTCCTGGACACCCCCGGGAGACTAACCCCGTCAGTGGTCAATAATTTGCTCGGGGAAATCGAGACTGTGATCGGGGGCGTCCGGAACCTCCCCATCTCCTCAAAAGAGAAACGGAGAATTCTCCGTCATTTGCAAGAGGCCCAAGTCATTCTCAGAAACGGCCGGCTCGGCCTGAGGGTGGTTGAGCGGCTTTTGGCTGTGGTGCAAATCCTCCAGCTTGCCGGATTCAAGATTCAGAACAAGAAACTGCCCTGCCCGCCCGGGAAGGTCACGGTTTTCCCTTCCAACCGGTTCAGTACGATTTGCTCCATTTGTCCGTAAAAAATCAAAAAAGCCCGGCTACAAGCTGGGCTTTTTTTATGAGTGTTTGTAAATACGATGATGCCCTGATCCGGACTCGAACCGGTACGGATGACCCATATACCTCTCTCCCGGGCAACACCAGCTACGCAGGCGCTTGAAATAAAAAACCTTGCGGATCTGATCTACCTAAAGATATTCAGTGATGAACTGATAAGGGCTTAATATTCTTACGATACAATTATATTTGCGACAAATAATCCCTTCGAGCCCAGATAGATCCGAGTCCTCAGTAATAATAAATCCACTTTTGCTGTCTATCGCGCAATCAATGAACTTATTATCACTACGATCTTCAGTACATAAATTGGAATAGGTATTATGCCCCACTTCCTTCGATCTTTTTAATATAGTAGATAGTTTATCAGTTAATCTATTTGCTTTGCTTATGTCAGCACCATATCGTAAAAGAAAGCTCGCGAATTTCATGCATAATTCTCTTTTCATTTCTTTGTTAAAAACGAAGCGGATTTTGTGTTCTGCTTCTTTTTGTAGTAATATCATGCTATATTTATCCCCAAAAAAAAGCGCCCGCAAAATCACGTTTGAATCAACCACAACTTCCACCATCTAGCAGTTTCTCCACAAAAATCTCTATCTCATGTAAATCTTTTTCCGTTAACCCTTTTTCTTTCACAAACGCTTGACACTCTTCTGCTAATTCTTCCCAATCAGTCTTTGCCCGGGACTTTTTTTCTATTTGATTGACCAATATGTTAGCTTCCAATCCTCCCTTAATCATAAATTTTCTCCTCCTTTTCATAATCGTCACATCCTATCTTTTTCTGGTTGTCTTATTTATAATATTATTCATAAAAAGAAAGGGCAAATAATAGTATGCCATTTCTTGGTTATTTTTTCAATCTCTGTTTCTTTTATCGGTAACTATACAAGGCAACTAAATACCAAATTTCCGCATTTAGCAGAGATAAACAATTGTTTTCAAAACAAAAAGGCATTTTTGGGGTTTCTACGTATTCTGGACGTAAAAGAGACGGAAAAAAATGATGAATTTTCGGCCATAAACAAAAATCTCCGCGCCGCCATAGATGCGATAACGCGGAGAAAAACTGAACCAGGTATTGATCCGGCAGTTAAAATATGGCTTGAAAAAAACTGTTAATAAGGCGGATCTCCTGGTATTTGCAAATTTTATGGTGCCCAGGACCGGACTCGAACCGGTACGGGAAACCCATACGCCCCTCAAACGTACGCGTCTGCCAGTTCCGCCACCTGGGCCTTTCAGTATCTTAATTATAGCGAAATACTCCCCATATGTCAAGACAGGACTTTAAACCGTGTGGCTAACGCCCTGGCAGATAGACCTGGTAAACATAGGTCAGTTTCTTCTCCCCCCGGGCCGGGAGCTCAACCTCCCAGGCGATCTCCGATTGGGGGTTGGGGTTATTGGCCAAAGGCGCCTTTTTCGTAATTTTTCCCTGATCGCCGGCGGCGGTGACCTCTCCAAAAAGCCGCTGGGTAACTGAGATCTTTACCGTTTCCTCCTTGTAATTATCCAGGATAACCGCTCCCCGTACCTTGACCAGCATATATTCCTGCCCACGGAAAGAGATGGTCCGGCGGGTCCGTTCGAACTCCTCCTCTTCCACCCGCGCCCGGATGGAACCGTCGGTTTGGACCAATATTTCCCCGCTCCCCTGGGGCGGTATATAAGGGAAACGCCGCAGGCCCAGCGGTATATTGTCACTGGTGATCATTGCCTGCCCCTCCACCCAAAACCTCCTGCTGGAATCATTAAAGAGCCGGTAACCCTTCCAGACGGGCAAGTCGGAGTAATCGCCGCCAGAACCGCTTTGGCTAAAATTCAGGCAATAGATGGGTTCCGTCCTGATCGTTCCATGGAATAAAGGAAGAACGATCCGCGTTCCCTTTTTCAAAGAAATACTGGGCATGGAATAGACTCTCAAGGAAGGGAGGGTACTCTCTCCCACGCCATGGAAAGCCCGAAGGTTTTCCTGTGACGCAGCATATAAAAGGAGATCTTTTTCCTCCTCTGTGAAAACAACCAACGGCGATATCTCCCCGTCGAAACGCGGCCCTTCTTCTGCCAGGTACAGGGTGGTATTTTCCAAATCGATCAGGTCGTTCTTAACCACTGCGGAAAAGATTAGCTCGGCCCCGTGTTCCGAACGTAAATCCAGTATGTACTCGGGAAACCAGGTAATACCCTTCTGCAAATAACTGAGGGTCAACGGGTATTGGCCATTCGGGTCACCGCCCCGTAACCGCACCAGGAGCCTGCCGGTATTCTCTATCTCTTCTTTCTCCAAGTTGGCCCGGTCAATAAAATAATAGGCGGCAATCCGGTCCAAAGGATAAGCCTGGTCTATACTGCCGTTACCATGTAAAACCGTTACCACCAACAGGTCTGTCCCAATAAAGCCTTTGATTTTACCGCTGACAAACTCCCCGTCGGCCAGTAAAAGCTGAACCGACTTGCCGGTATTTTGCCGGAAAAATTCCTCCTCTTTTTCGAAGGGGATTTTTTTCGGTATGGCTTCGGCACGCACCTGTTCCACAGAGACCCCGGAAGCCGGTGTCGACACGCGCAGGCTCCCACGGAGAGCCTGGGGAAGAAAATCCAGCACACACTCGCCGTTGCGCAGCCGGACCTCTCCTTCATGGACCAGGAAGCTAAAACCGTCAGGATAGACCACCACCTGTTTGACCGGCAATCTATACCCGCTCTCCGCCGCACCTCCGGTAGTAAAGGCAAAAACCCCGGTCACCACCACCAAGAACAGAAAAAACAACCATTTCCTCCTCTTCATATCACTCACCTCCTCGATACTCGTCACTCGTCGCTAGTCGCTCGTCAGTTTGCCTTTTAAGCGTTCTCGCCACTCGTCGCTGGTTGTTCGTAGCTTGTCACTCGATTGTATGCAGTTTGTATTCTGAGAATTCTTGTTGCTCGTCGCTCTCTATTCACCGCCTGACCTTAGCTCATGTTGCTTTGTACCTGTGGTAACCACCCTTCCCCCGGTGCTTCTACATAACCACTGTCAAAAGACCCAAGCCCGGCGCCCGACCCCAGTGCGCCGGGGGGTACCCTTGCCGGATTCACCGGGGTCTCGCCAACTCCCCGGAATCCAGCCAGATCGTCACCGGCCCGTCATTCACCAACTCCACCTGCATATGGGCGCCGAAGACACCGGTGGCGACTTTCACCCCGTACTCCTCAACCGCCTTGACATACTCCAAATAAAGCTGCTCACCCTCTTCCGGGGGGGCGGCACCGGTGAAACTGGGCCGCCTGCCCTTCCGGCAGTCGGCATAAAGAGTGAACTGGGAGACAGCCAAGACCTCCCCGCCCACATCCAACAGGGACAGATTCATCTTCCCCGCCTCGTCTTCAAAAATCCGCAGGTTAACGGTTTTCTCCGCCAGACGCCGGACATCGTCCCCGGTGTCGCCTTTCCCGGCGCCCACCAATACCAGGAGTCCCCGCCCGATCCGGCCCGTCTCTTTCCCTTCCACCACAACCCTGGCCTCTGAAACTCTCTGAATCAACACCCGCATCTTCTCACCTACGTTCTTTTCACCCGGCTCACCCGGTGGATTCTTTGCACCCCTTTTACCTGCTTAATATGGGACAACAGGTCCTTCACATCATTCAAATGGGTTATATCCAAGGTCAAATCGATAAAGGCCATCCCTTTTCTCGTTGTCACCTTCGCGGCGCTGACATTGAAATTCCGTGCGGCAACCATATTCATAATCTCCGCCAAAAGGTTCAAGCGGTCGGTTGCTTCGATCTTCACCTCAAACGGGTAAACACCGGTATCGGCCTTCGCCCATTCCACTGCGATCAATCTCTCCGTATCCTCCGGCAGGTTGGAGCAATTGAGCCGGTGGATCGCCACACCCTTCCCCCGCGTAATATAGCCGATGATCTCATCCCCGGGGACCGGGTTACAACAGCGGGAGAACCGGACGAGCAAACCTTCAACGCCTTTAACAATCACCCCTCCCGTGCTCCTGCTCCGCCTTCTTCCCGGCGCCGGCAATTTGGCCTGTTTCCCCGGGTCCTTGTCCCCCAGGATCTTGCTGACCACCATCGCCGCGGTGATCTTGCCGTCGCCCACGGCCACCAGCAAATCATCGGCCTCAATGAACCCCAAGCGCTCGGTGGCGTCCTTCAACACTTCTGCTTTCAGGTATTCCTGCGGATCCAGCCCGCGTTTTTTTATCTCTCTCTCCAGGTTTTCCCGGGCTTGCTGGATATACTCGTCCCGCCTCTGTTCCCGCAACCACTGGCGGATCTTGCTCTTGGCCTTGGAAGTCACCACAAACTTCAACCAGTCGCTGCTGGGACCGCCCGCCTGTTTGCTGGTGAGGATCTGGACAATATCACCGTTCTGCAATTTGTAGCTCAGCGGTACCAGTCTCCCGTTGACCTTGGCGCCGATACACTGCTGGCCAATGTGGGTATGGATATGATAGGCAAAATCAACGGGCGTTGATCCGGCCGGCAGGTTCTTCACATCGCCCTTGGGGGTAAAGACAAAGACCTCGTCCTCAAAGAGATCAAACCGGAGGTTCTCCAGGTATTCATCGGCATCCTTCGATTCCTGCTGCCACTCGAGGAGCTGGCGGAGCCAGGCGATCTTCTCGATCAGGGTTTCGTCATTGGTCGCCCCCTGCTTGTACCGCCAGTGGGCGGCAATACCGTATTCGGCGACCATATGCATCTCCCTGGTGCGGATCTGGATCTCCAGGGGTTCCCCGTTATCCCCCACCACCCGGGTATGGAGGGACTGGTACATGTTGGACTTGGGCATGGCGATATAATCCTTGAACCCGCCCGGCATGGGCTTCCAGAGGTTATGGACCACACCCAGGGCTTCATAACAGTCGGGGACGGTCTCCACCAGCACGCGCAGGGCCATCAAATCGTAGATCTCCTCAAAGGGCTTGTTTTGCTTGGTCATCTTATGGTAGATGCTGTAAAAATGCTTTGGCCGCCCCTGGACCTCAGCCTTAATCCCGTGGAAAGCCAGTTGCTGCTCCAGTTCCTTCCGGACCTTTTCAATGTAGCCTTCCCGTTCCTGCCTTTTTTTGGCGACCTTCTGTACCAGTTCATAGTATTTCTGCGGCTCCAAAAAACGAAGGGCCAGGTCTTCCAGTTCCCATTTGAATTTGTACATCCCCAAACGGTGGGTCAAAGGGGCATAAATCTCCAGGGTCTCCCTGGCGATCTTCTTCTGTTTCTCCACAGGCAGGTATTTTAAGGTCCGCATGTTATGCATCCGGTCGGCCAATTTGATGAGGATCACCCGGATATCGTTGGCCATTGCCAGGAACATCTTGCGCAGGTTCTCCACCTGCTGCTCCTGCTTGCTCTGGAAAGAGATCCGGCTCAGTTTCGTAACCCCGTCGACCAGGGTCGCCACCTCCGGGCCGAATTTTTCCTGGATCTCCTCCAGTTTTATCTGGGTGTCTTCCACCACATCATGAAGAAGCGCAGCAGCAATCGAGGTCCGGTCCAGTCCCATATCAACCAGGATTGCGGCCACACCCAGCGGGTGGTTGATATATTCCTCCCCCGAATCCCTGGTCTGACCGGCATGGGCGGCCTTGGCAAACTCGTAAACTTCCTGCATGTACCCGCGGGAGTCTTTGATCCCCGCTTTTTCCATCTTCTGAATGAGCTTTTCTATGGTCAAAATTTCCCCCCGCTCTAGTTTTCTGCCTCTTCTCCACGATTACTCGGCACGATATCCTTTAACACCAAACAGACCTGAGGGTCCCGGTTCCAGTTATCCTCTTCCAGTTTAAAAGCAAGATCAAACTCTTCCCCCACCGGCAATTGCTCCTGCCAGGAGCCGAAATTAAAGCCAATGCCCCGCCGGGAGACAACGCCGTTCCCGATCTCCACCGACAGGTGCCGCCCGTCCTTCCCCACAGTACAGGCGGAAAGCAGTTTTGCTCCCCGGCAGGCCAGGACAGGTTCGGGGTTCCCCGGCCCGAACGGGGCAAGGGCCGCCACCTCCCTGGCCAGTTCTACGGTTAAATCCTCCAGCGCCGTCACTTCGTCGATCTCCAAGACCGGAATGCCCGCCTCGCCTGCGGCTTCCCGGTCAAGCCAGGAGGCGGCCACTTCCTCAAAGGTCTCTTTGAAAGCCGCCAGTTTATCCCCGGCTACTTCCAGGCCGGCCGCCATTTCGTGACCGCCAAATCTCTCCAATAGCGGGGCGCAGGCATTAAGGGCCCGGTAAAGGTGGAACCCGGGAATGCTCCGGGCCGAACCCTTTCCTTTCCCTTTTTCCAGCGCAACCAAGACCACCGGCCGGTAGTACTTTTCCACCAGCCGCGAAGCGACAATCCCGATCACTCCCGGGTGCCAGTTCTCACTCCCCAAAACAATGGCTTGTCCCGGTTCTTCCCGGGAAAGGATCTCCTCCGCCTCTTTCAAGACCCTCTCTTCAATCTGCTGCCGCTCCCTATTCAACTTCTCCAATTCCGCAGCAATTTTCCGGGCACGGTTACGGTCCGTTTCCAACAGCAACCGCAAGCCCTTGGCGGGATCGTCCAGCCGCCCGCAGGCATTCAGGCGGGGCGCCAAACCGAAACTGATCAAACCGGGCGTCATCTCCCTCCCCGCCCAGCCGTTCAGGTCAAGGAGGGCGGCGAGCCCGGGGTTTCCCGTTTTCTCCAGTACCTTCAGGCCTTCCTTGACCAGAAGGCGGTTTTCCCCGGTCAAAGGCACGATATCGGCAACGGTCCCCACAGCCACCAGGTCAAGGTTCTCCCACAAGGCCTCCCGGACCTCCGGGATGATCTCCGCCAGCCCCTGCAAGAGTTTAAAAGCCACGCCAACCCCGGCCAATTCCCCGCCGGGGTAACCGGGGGTTGTCTTCGGGTTAACCACCGCCGTTGCCTCCGGCAATACGGCTCCCGGCTCATGGTGGTCGGTGACCAGCAGATCCACACCTTTGCTTCGTAAGAACTCCGCCTCCTCAAGGGCGGTCACTCCACAATCCACCGTCACCACCAGCCGGCAACCGTATTTTACCGCCTTTGCCAGGTTCTCCTGGTGTAAACCATATCCTTCCCCCAATCTTTTCGGGATATAATAAATGATGTTCCCCTTGTTCCACGGGCGCAGTGTCCTCAGGATCAAGGCTGTCGCCGTCAGCCCGTCCACATCGTAATCCCCGTAGATCAGGATCTTCTCTTTTTTCTTAAGCGCCGCGGCCAGCCGCTCCACCGCCCGGTCCATGGTGCTAAGGAGGAAAGGTGAAGACAAGTCCTCCGCCGTCCCGTGAAGAAAGAGCCTGGCCTCAGCCAAGGTCTTAATTCCTCTCTGCGCCAGCAGGCCGGCGGTCAACGGTGAGAGGGATAATTTCTCAACCAATTCTGCCGGGGCTTCCCGGGCGCTGTGCCTAATCACCCATCTTCTTTTCAGTTTCATCTTGCGTCGTACCTCTTCATCCTTTTCCGCCTCTCCGGTGAAGAAAGTCCTTTCCGGTCATCCCCTTCACCTTTGGCTTTCGGCGCCCAAGGAGGATTTTCCTCCCCGGCATCAGGTTAAAAAAAAGAACAGGCCCTGCTGTTACACCCAGGCCTGTTCTTGTCCGGGCTCAAAAAAGGAAAAACGTGCCAAGGAGAAAAGCCGCCCCCATTAGCAGGCAGTAAATCATGAACGGGCGCAGCCTTCCCCGGCCAAGATAGCCCAGGAAATACTTGATAACCAGGAACCCGCTGACCGCCGCCACCAGCGTCCCCGCCAGGTAAGGGCCGGTCAGTTCCAGCGGCGTCTCTCCGGTCAACAGGGGCAAGGCTTCGTAGATCCCCGCTCCAAAAATAACCGGGATCGAGAGGAGGAAGGAGAACTTGGCCGCCTCCTGCCGGGATAAACCCCAGGCCCGGCCGGCGGTAATGGTCGCCCCCGACCGGGAGATCCCGGGGAGCAGGGCCAGGGCCTGAAAAACCCCCACCAGCAAACTGCCGCCCCAACCCAGGCTCCGGTAGTCCTTGGCCCCGTCGTACCTATCGGCCAGCCAGAGCAGGAAAGCGGTGACCAGGAGGAAAACCCCGGAAAAAACCGGGATGCCGAAGGCCTTTTCCACCTGATCCCGGAGGAGAAAACCGGCCAGCACCGCCGGGATCGTCCCCACCACCAGCCAACCTGCCAGACGTAAGGCGGCTTTCTCGCCTTTACAAATCCCCTTGACCAGTGCTAGCAATTCGTCTTTGAAAACAGCCGCCACGGCAACGCCGGTCCCCAGATGCAGCAAGACATCAAAGGTGAGCGGCGGCTTGGGGATACCGAATAAAGCGGGGACGATCACCAGGTGCCCAGAGGAGCTGACCGGAAGAAACTCGGTTATCCCCTGGACAATGCCAAGCAAAACCGCATGGAAGAAATTGATTGCAATCACCCCGGTACCAACGGTCTTTTAACGGGCCCCGGCAGGCGCCGGCCGGCCTTTTTTCCGCTCCTCGCTATCCTTCCAGATGGTCCACAAGGGGCCGGCAATAAAGATCGAGGTAAAGGTGCCGACCGTAAAACCGACCATCATCGCCATGCAAAAATCGCGAATCGAGGCGCTGCCGATCAGGTACAAGAGGAAGATCGTTATCACCGTAGTTGCCGAAGTATTCACCGACCGCCGCATGGTCTGGAGGATACTGAAGTTAACGACCTCCACCAAAGTCTCGTCTTTCTTGCGGAAACGCAAGTTTTCCCGGACCCGGTCGAAAACAACGATGGTATTGTTAATGGAATACCCGATGATTGTCAAGAGCGCCGCAATGAACGTCACGTTGACCTGCTTTTGCAAGAGGGCAAAAAGGCCGATTACAGACATGACGTCAAAAACGAGGGCAAAGAGCCCGGTCACACCCGACTTAAACTCAAAACGGAAAGCCATATAACCCAGGATCAGGGCGCCGGCAATGAGCAACGCCAATAGGGATTTTGAAAGCATCTCCTGGCTAATCAAAGAATCGACCCCGTAGACTTCCAGCGCGGTCTCTTCACCGGCGGTTCCAAAGGCTGCTTCCAGGGCTGCGATGACCATATCCTGTTCCTCAGGGTTTAAAAATTTCGTCTGCACCTGCACGCCGTATCTCTGCCGTCCTGTGGCGTCCACATAAGCATAGGGTTGGGGTGGAGCCAGTTGCAGATCAAGCTCCGCCAATTCCGGGGTTTCCAAGGCCGCCGCTACCTCCGGGGAGGTCACCGGCTCCGACAGGGGAAAACGGATGGTGGTCCCCCCGGTGAAATCCACCCCGTAATTCAGCCCTTTCGTGACCAGCATAGCCACATTAAAGAGCAGGATTAAAACGGCAACAATAATATATACTTTTCTGTATTTCAAAAGATTCATGCCTGCACCTCCCCGCCGCCCAAGCGTTTAAAGAGAATTTCCGGGTTCCGGTCAACAACGATCTCCATGAAGACCCTGGTCACCACCAGCGCAGTGAACATACTGGCCAGAATACCAATGGTGAGGGTGACGGCAAAACCCCGCACCGTTCCGGTGCCCAAGACCAAGAGGACCAGGGCGACGATGAGCGTGGTGACGTTGGCATCGAGGATTGCCGTAAAAGCCCGGTCAAAACCGCCAACCAAAGCTGCCCGCATTGTTTTGCCGTTCCAAATTTCGTCCTTAATCCGTTCAAAAATAAGGATATTGGCGTCAACCGCCATCCCAATGGAGAGGATAAAGCCGGCCACCCCCGGCAGGGTCAAAACCCCGCGGAAGAGGGCCATAATCCCCAGAACCAGAAGGCCGTAAGCAACCAGGGCCGCATCGGCCAGCAACCCCGGGACCCCATAGAAAACAACCATGAAGAGGAAAACGAGGCAAAGACCGATCCCTGCCGCCAATAGGCTCTGGCGGACAATCTCACTGCCCAGTGTCGGGGCGACCTGGGTGATTTGAATAGTCCGCAAGGAAACGGGCAAGGCCCCGGATTTCATTAGAACCGCGTATTCCTGGGCCTCTTTAAGAGTCGCCCCGCGGCCGAGGGTGATCTGTCCTTCTCCCCCCGGGATCGGCTCCCTAATCATCGGTTCCATTAAAAGCTCTTCATCCAGGTAAATGGCGAGAATTTCTCCCACATGGTCCCTGGTAATCTCCTCAAACTGCCGGGCGCCTACCCTGCCAAATTTAAAATGGATAACCGGCACGCCTTCCCGCTGGTCAATGCCGGCCCTGGCATCGGTAAGATCGTTCCCGAACATCACAATCCGGTTCCCCAGGCGGAAGTTTAACCGGCCGGTTGTCCGGATCAACCGTTCCGCCTCCTCCTGGGTGGTAATCCCGGGCAATTGGATCTGCAGGCGCTGGTTGACATCATCCAGCCACACCGCAGGTTCAGTCAACCCGCTGGCATCGATACGGTTTTGAATGATTATTTTCGCCTGCTCTAAGGCATCTTTGGGGAAATTTTTCGGGTTTTCGGAAACGTAAACCTTCAGGGCTTCCGGTCTTTCCGTTGACACCTCAGCCCTAAGCTGTAGTTTTTTCTCCTCCGCCCCCGAACGCCAGGTCATATCCGGGCGGATGACCCCCGCGCGCAACACCCGTTCCGCTTCTTCCCTGCTGGCAAAGACAAGCTCCAGTCCTTCATAGCGGTTCTGTTCCGCGCGGCCCAGCAAACGGATGGTTGGACTTGGCACGTCAATACTAGTAACAGCAGATCGCAAGTCTTCCATGATCCCGGTTAATACGCGCCGTTCCACCCGGTAGTCGGGGGTGAGAATGACCTCGATCCCTCCCTGCAGATCAAGGCCTTGACGGACGGGATCCTGTCCTTTGAAGAAAAACCTTTTCAAAGTTGGATTATAATAAGGCAATACTACGAAAATTACGCATAAAAAAACCAAAAAAATAACGGCCCAAAATTTCCAGCGCAGATCTTTCCGCACCAGAACCCCTCCTTCCTCCACCATGCCTTCAACGTTTTTTTCTGCTTGTCTCCTGTTGCGAGCTCACCCTAAGGGCGACTTCTTTTTCCGCCTTGGCGCTTAATACCCCCAAAAATGCAAAGGCAATTACGACAAAGGCCGCAACAATAACCGTCTCTGTCAAGCGGCTCCCTCCTTCCAGCGACACCGGCGCTTTGTCCAGTCTGATCTATTATAAACTTTTTTTTTACAGCTTGTCAATTTCAAAGGTAGACATAATAAGAAAGGCTGCCTTTTCGACAGCCGTTAAATTCTGGAGCGGGAAACGGGACTCGAACCCGCGACATTCAGCTTGGAAGGCTGACGCTCTGCCAACTGAGCTATTCCCGCAAACCTGCTAATAATATAATAAGGAAAAAAGAGACCGCTGTCAATAGCGACTTTTGCCA
>ERZ773359.770-NODE-770-length-46104-cov-23.977437_pt1 | contig 46104 bp, 45 predicted proteins | sample MGYA00374955_ERZ773359 | MGnify/ENA primary metagenome ERZ773359 (study PRJEB29098, sample SAMN04486028) | biogas fermenter metagenome | study: EMG produced TPA metagenomics assembly of the Biogas fermentation microbial communities from Germany - Plant 4 DNA1...
CTTGTTCATAAACCGTTTGACAGTAAAACCGCCCTTTGCTATACTTGACGAAGATAACACTCTTCCCGGACGGGATTCGTCATGGAAACCATCACACGAGATCAAGCCTTTTAAAAAATATAACCACTAGTAAAATCAGTATTGGAGGCTGGATTTAATGGGTGAAAACTCCCCTTCCGTTTCAATTATCATCCCCGTACGCAACCGGGCCCTTCTCATCGCCGAGTGCCTGGCAAGCCTGATTGAGTCGGTGAAGAATCTCGATACTGACGTAGAGATCCTGGTTGCCGACGACGCTTCCACCGACGACACCCCGGCCGTGGTCTCCGGGATCGCCAAAAAAAGCCCGGTACCGGTAAAACTCCTGACCAGCGCGGAAAGGCGCGGGCCCGCCCACGCCCGCAATCAGGCCATCGAAAGCGCCAGCGGGGAACTGGTGATCTTTGTGGACAGTGACGAAGTGGTGGTCGAGGATTTCGTCCGCGCGCACCTGGCCATGCACAAGGAAAAGGGGCCCATGGTTTATGGGTCCGGTAAAATAATCTCCGTTCCATCGCTGGAGGCGGCAAAAAGTCACCCCGAGCCCACAGTCTGGGATTATTCCGGCGCAACATTGGATACGGCCAATGCGTCGGTCCGGAGAGAACACCTGAAAGCGGTGGGCGGCTTTGATCCCGGTTTTGAAGGGATGGGCTGGCACGACCTGGATTTGGGGTACCGCCTCCTCAAGTACGGACTGGAGAAGGTCTATATCCCTACCGCCATCTCCTACCATATCCAACCGCCCCTGCGTACCCCGGAGCAACTGGCGGCACGCTTGCAAAAGGAGAGGGAGCGGGGGAAAACCGCCGTTTATTTCCTGGAAAGGCACCCCGGGTTCAAAACCCGCCTCAGCATCCAGGATACAAAGGTCCACCATTTTTTGAACTGGATCTCCCGGGCTGGCGGGCTCATCAACGAAGAAAACGTCTTGCAATGGGCGGAGTGGGCACGTAAGCGCCGCCTAACCGCCCTGGAGAAAATGTGGCTGTCGGGGGTAATAAACAAGGCGTATCTCGAGATCAAAGAGGAGACCCAGCGGGCGCGCGCCGCCGGGCGGCAGAAAGGTTCGAAGAAGGCCGGTAAATGAAACCGGGATAGAGGGCGCAAGCAGATAAAAAATAAAAGACGGTTAACCTGCGATTAGCCGTCTTTTTCCTTGCCTGCGCGCGCAGGCGCGAACCCCTCTTCCAGGCCTTCGGCATAGGCCTTGATCATATAGATCTTCCACAAAAACGGCCAGAGGAGCTTCTTTTTGCTCTTTGCCAGAAAAACCGTTTCCTCCCACTCCGTTACCCGCCCTTTTACCGGGAGAAGCCGGCCATACCGGAGATAACGGAGGCGCACCCGCCGCCCGACTTTTTTTGACGGGTGTTTTTTATAAAGGTAGATCGCATTTTTCCCCCTGTCCTTCTGTTTCTGCAGCCGTCCCTGAAAGGTAAAGCCCACCTTTTGGATTTGGGCGGGTTTATAATGAAAGGCAAAGGCCCGCCGGTTCTTTCTCCTCTTCAAACCCATCGCCATTAAGCGAAAACCCAGTTCCAAGTCGTACCAGCCAAAGCCGGTGCCGAATTTCTCATCGAACCCCCCGGCCTTCAGCAGATGCTCTCTCCGGCAGGAGGTATTGGCTGTCACAAAAACCGAACCGAAAAAATCAAAGAAGGCCAGGAGCAGCTTTCCCGGATCCGCAAAGGAAAAATCACCCTCCCCGATGTTGATTGCCGGCCCGTCCACAATAAGGTTCCCTTCTTTTTCATGGTATTTCACGTGTTCCCTGATGAATTGCGGGGGGCAGAAAATATCATCATCAATAAAGATGACCACCTCGCCCCGGGCCTCCCGGATCCCCCGGTTCCTGGCCACCGCCGGTCCCTTTCTTTCCTCATGCCGCAGGCACACCAACCTGCAGGGGGACTCTTGCGCTTTTACCATCTTATGAGTACCGTCGGTTGAGCCGTCGTCAATCACAATAATTTCGTACTGGTCCTGTGGGTAATCTTGAAGAAACAAATATTTGAGGGTTCTCTCCAGTACCTTCCTTCTGTTGCGGGTGGGAATGATGATACTCGCCTTCACCTACACCATCCCTTCTCTGCCTCACCGGCAAGTGTTTTGTTCTTTCCCAATCTGGCCATCTGCTGCAAAACGGCTAGATAACCGTCCGTACCTTTCCGCCAGCACCTCGCGGATCAATTCCACCAGCCTCCCGGCAGCCCCGGTTTCCCCCGCCACCGCTTTCAATCGTGCGGCGGTTGCCTGCCGCTCCTCTTCATCCCGTAACAACTCCACGGTTTTCGCGGCCAGATCCTTCGGCCACACCTCCCCGCGGATTTCAGGGACAAGGTACTCACGGGCGAGCCGGTTGGGCCAGGCGGTAAAGGCTGTTTTTGCCAGGAGTTTTGGGATGAGGCGCCGTTTCAGGACCTTCCCAATCCCGGGGAGACCGCCGAGGACCCCGGGCAAACCTTCCAGGGGGATCCGCTCCGGATAGAGCAGGGGAAGTGTGACCACCATCGGTGTCCCGAGAAAGGATAATTCCATGGTGTTGGTCCCGGGGATCGTGAGGGCCAGGTCCGCGGCGGCCATCAGTTCATACCGGTCACGGCTGACGATAACGGGTAATCCTTCTCCCGTGACCAGCCGGCCGGAAAGGGCGGGACCGGCCTCCCGATCCGCTTCATCGGCTTTGTCCGGCTTATTAGCCTGATCGGCCTTATCCTCCCTATCTGCCACTGCTTCCGGCGGGTAGTATTCACCGGTAACCCCAAAGATACCGGCCAGTTCCCCCCGGAGCGCCCCGGCCACCTGGCCGTCGCCGATAAAGGGCGAAAGGCTCAAAACCGCCTTGACCCCGGGGATCTCCTGCGCTACCAGTTCCGCCGTGCGGAGGAAGAACGGGAGCATCCCTTCGAAATGAGCCGGCCTGCTGCCCGGCATCAACAATAAGAGCGGCGACTTCTCCCCCATTCCCAAACGTCTGCGCATCCCGGCTTTTGTCTCCCGGGAAGCAACCGCATCAAGCATCAAATTACCGACCACCCGGATCTTTTCCTTGGCGATGCCTTTTGCCAGCAGCTTGTCCGCGGCATGGGGGTAGGGCACGGCAAAACGAGCAAAAGAACCGGACCAACCGGCCACCCCTTCGGTATAGGCGAGGGCCGGGTATTTTAAGCGCCGGGCCAGGAGGGCGGCGTAAAAGAGATCCCCCCCGAGAAAAAGGACCACGCCCTGCGGCAACGGGGCAAACCCCCGCGGTCTTTTCCCCCAAACCAAATAGGAGGAGGTTTCTGCCGGACCAACCACCAGGTCCACCCCGGGCAGGTCCTGGATGACCCGGCATTCCGCACCGCTGGCAAAGGGGCAAGGCGGGACAAAGACCGTTACCCGGCAGTTCCACTCTTCATCTGCGCGTGTCCGTGTATGGTCTTGTTGCCCGTCGCCCGTCATTCGTCGCCCGTCCGCGCCCGCTCGTACCCGCGCTTCATTGGCATCTGCCAGGGCGGATGCCCGGGCCTGCCGGATCCTGTCGAGTACAGGGGCAAGCCAGCCGGAGACCTCCCCCGGGCTGTTAACGGTGATCACCAGTTCCCATTGGCCGGATTGCTCTTTCATAAGCCCATGATTCTCCTTTTGCCAGGTCATTTAAATGCTTTAGTTACCCCTTATTTCGTTACACCTTTAATTCTTTAAATCCTAGAGAAGCCAGGCTTTTAAACCCCCTGTCTTTTTCGGAAAGGATGGGGGTTTCTCCCACCGGCAAAGGCCATTTGATCCCTATTTCCGGATCGTTCCAGATAATCCCTTCCTCATCTTCCGGATAGTAGTATTCCGTACATTTATAAAGAACCTCCGCCACCCCGGAGAGGACAAGAAAACCATGGGCAAAGCCTCCGGGGATATATAACTGCCGCTTGTTTTCACTGGAAAGGACGACCCCATACCATCTTTTGTAGGTAGGCGAACCGGCGCGCAGATCCACGGCGACGTCAAAGATTTCGCCGGCAACGGCCCGCACCAGTTTCCCCTGGGGGTGCTGCACCTGAAAATGCAGCCCCCGGAGGACGCCTTTTTTTGACCGGGAATGGTTATCCTGGACAAAGGGGGCATCCAGCCCGGCGGCTTGAAAATCCCGGTAATTATAGGCTTCAAAGAAAAAACCCCGCTCGTCGCTGTAGACCTTTGGTTCGATCAGGAGAAGGCCGGGAATGGCCAAGGTACGAAAACGGAAAAAACCCATGGCCCTACCTCTCCTCATAGACCCGGCGGTAATACTCCTGGTATTCCCCGGCGGTCACCCGCGCCAGCCAGTCCCTGTTCTCCAGGTACCAGCGGATTGTGCGGACAATCCCTTCGGCAAACGGGGTCTCCGGCCGCCAGCCAAGCTCGTTGCAGATTTTTGCCGGGTCAATCCCGTAGCGGAAATCATGGCCTTTCCGGTCCGGGACAAAAGCGATCAGGTCCTCGGTGATCCCGGGATCCACATGCTCCCGGAGATAGCCGATGATTGTTTTTACCACCACGAGGTTGGTCCGTTCATTATGCCCGCCGATATTATATACCTCACCGGGTTTCCCCTTATGCAGGATCAAATCCAGGGCTTTGCAGTGGTCTTCCACATAGAGCCAGTCCCGGATCTGCCGGCCATCCCCGTAAACCGGCAATTTCTTCCGGTGCAAAGCATTATTGATCACCAGGGGGATCAGTTTCTCCGGGAATTGGTATGGGCCGTAGTTATTGGTGCATCTGGAGATGATTACCGGCAGCCCGTAGGTATCATGGTAGGCTTTGACGAGCAGATCCGCCCCTGCCTTGCTGGCGGCATAAGGAGTATGCGGGTCGAGGGGTGTTGTCTCCGTGAAAAAGCCGGTTTCGCCCAGGGATCCATAGACCTCATCGGTGGAGATCTGCAGGAATCTCTTTTCTTCCCAGGCCCCTTCCCAGCGGGTTAAAGCCGCGTTTAAGAGGTTCGCTGTCCCCACGATATTGGTACGGACAAAAAGCGCAGGCATGAGGATACTGCGGTCGACGTGGCTCTCGGCGGCAAAATTTACCACCCAGTCAATCTCTTCCCCGGCAAAAACCTTGCCCACCACGGCGCTGTCGGCAATATCACCACGGATAAAGCGATAATTCTCCCGTTTTTCAATGGCTTTTAGGTTCTCAAGGTTCCCCGCATAGGTCAGTTTATCCAAATTCAGCAGGCGGTAGGAAGGGTATTTCTCCGCCAGGTAAAGAAGGAAATTGCTCCCAATAAAGCCTGCGCCGCCGGTTACCAGGACCGTTTTCATCCTCCCACCCCAATTTCCCCCGGCGGCCCCGGCTCTTCCTATTGACAGACGCGCCTTCCAGTCTCCTCTACTTGCAGGTACTCGGCGAGGGCTTCCTCCCAATGGCGGAATTTAAAGAGCCCGCTCACTTCGAGCATGTGGTTTTCCAACACCGCATAGCGCGGACGGGGGGCCGGCCGGGCCAGTTCCCGGCTGGTTACCGGTTTCACCCTACATTCTATGCCGGTTAAGGCCAGAATTCTCCGGGCAAAACTATACCAACTGGACTCACCTTCATTGGTCGCGTGGTAGGTCCCGTAACTCTCGGTTTGGATCAGGCGCAGGATACACTGGGCCAAATCTGCCGCACTGGTGGGGGTCCCGAACTGGTCGGCCACCACGGAAATCTCCTCTTTCTCCCGGCTCAAGGCAATTATCTTCCGGACAAAATTCCGCCCCTCCCCAAAGAGCCAGGCGGTGCGGAGAATAAAATGGCGGGGGTTGGTCTCCCGGACCAGCCGCTCCCCCCAGGCTTTACTCCGGCCGTAGGCATTGACGGGGTTGACCGGGTGGTATTCCCGCCGGGGTATGGTCTCTTCCCCGTCAAACACATAATCCGTGGAGATCTGGAGGATCTTGGCGCCCACCTGAAAGGCGGCGGCGGAAAGGTCCCTCGCTCCCAGGGCGTTAACGCGGAAGGCCTCTTTTTCCTCTGCTTCCGCCCGGTCCACATCGGTGTAGCCGGCACAGTTTATGACCACATCCGGTTGCCACTCCCGGACAGTGGCGAAGACCTGCGCCCGGTTGGTAATATCCCATTCCGGCAGGTCCACCGGGAGCAAAAGATGGGTCCCGGCCAACGAACCGCCTTGACCAATCTGCGCAATAAGCGCCCTTCCCAGTTGCCCCCCGGCGCCGGTAAGCAAAATTTTCACCCCGGTCATCCTCTTCCGCCAACTATTGGTATCCTGCCCGTTCCCGGCAATCTCCCCCTTTATCCGGTATGATCACCCCTGCGCAATTATTCCCATTAAGCCCGGTGGTTTTTTCTGGATTCCCCAGACTTTGGGTATGGTGGATTAACAAAACTACAGGTTCAAGTATTTCCTAATTATTCCGGCAATTCGTTCCGCCCCGCCCGGGGTTCCCATCCGTTCCCGGCCGGCCCGGACCACTGCCTCCCGGCGTTTTTCATCGGTTAAAACCGCATAAAGCTCGGCCGCGACCCGGTTTGGCTCCCTTTCCGTAAACGCCACCGCCTCCCCGAGCAGCCGTTTTTGCATCCGGGCAAAATCCGTAGTGAACTGGGGCCCGCGCCCGGGGAAGGTGACCACCGGTTTCCCGAGGCCGGCAGCTTGCTCATTGGCTGTTCCCGCCAGACCGACCACCCCGTCGCAGGCGGCCAGAATATCGGCAAACCGCCCTTTGACAACGGTCATCCGCAGCCCGCCGCTTTGGCCCCCACTTGCCGGGCGCCCGCCCTCATACTGCAAGGAACCGCAAACACCCGCCTCCGCTTCGCCGGCGGCCGGCAGCCGCGCCAACCAGCCCAGGGGTGCAAGGTGTTTCGCCACTTCCGCAAAGTCAAGCCCGCCGGAGAGGGCCACCCAAAAACCGGCGGTCCGCCGCTCCCCTTTCCTGCCGAGCAGCTCCTGGAAGGCCACGGCCACCGCCGCCAGGTCCTCCATGTTTATATAGGCTTCCTGCCGGCTTCCGGGGAGGAAGGCGACAATCCATTCCCCTTCCTTCCGGGGTGGAAAACCAGGATCCGTAAAACGCAAGGCATCCATCATCAAATTCCCGGCATACTCCGCTGGCAACCCCTGCCCGGCCAGGGCGGCTGCGGTTAGGGCATCACGGGGGAAAACCTTTGCGGCGAAACGCCGCATTAACCGGACTTCCACCGGTTTATGGGCCCTGATATAATCAGACTTGGCAGTCGGCAAAAAAAATACCGGCGCCCGCAGGCAGGTCCCGGCAAGGACCAGGGGGTACATATCCCCCAAACAGACCACCAGATCGAACCGGTCCCGGTTCGCCCGGAGCGCCCGTACCTGTTTCCTGGTAAAACCGAGAATACCGCTCCGCAGGTCAAGGAAGAGGTTTTTCAGGCTGTTACGAAGAAAACCACCGCTGGGGAAGTCCCTCCCCGGCATGACCAGGGGTATTCCCAGGGCGGTGTAGGCCCTGCCTTTCCCGACCAAAGGAAAGGCGGCCAGCTCAAGGCCGGGAATATCGCGGAGCCTTTCCGCCAGCGTCGCCCCGAGCAGATCTTCGCCGTGCCCGTTACTGATTAATAAAACCCTTTTCCCGGTTCTCTCTTCAGCCACCAATATCTCCTCTTTTCCTGGTATCCTTCAACCAGCGGTTATACAGCCTGCTGTATAACCCGTCTTCTGCCAGCAACTCGTTGTGGGAGCCTTCTTCGACGATCCGGCCCTGATCCAAAACGACAATCCTATCGGCAAACTGGATGGTGGAGAGCCGGTGGGCGATGATAAAAGCGGTCCGCCCCTTCATCAACCGTTCCAGGGCCTCCTGGACCAGTTGTTCCGATTTCACATCCAAAGCAGAGGTTGCTTCATCAAGAATGAGAATGGACGGGTTCCGTAACAGGGCGCGGGCCACGGCGATCCGCTGCCGCTCCCCGCCGGAGACCGTCAGCCCCCGTTCGCCGAGGACCGTGTCGTAGCCGTCGGGGAATTTCATGATGAAATCATGGGCATTGGCCGCCTTCGCCGCGGCGACAATCTCCTCGTCGGTGGCGCCGACCCGCCCATAGGAGATATTCTCTTTGATACTCACCCCGAAGAGGATTGGGTCCTGGGGGACAAGGCCGATCTGTTCGCGCAACGAAGAGAGCCGGATTTTCCGGATATCATGGCCGTCGATAAAGATTGAGCCGGCGAGCGGGTCATAAAAACGGGGGATCAGATTAACCAGGCTCGTCTTTCCCGCCCCGCTCGGCCCGACTAAGGCGACGATCTCACCGGGCTGGACATGCAAGTTGATGTCGGATAAAACCACCTCGCCCTTGGGATAAGCAAAGGAGACCCCGGAAAAAACCACCTCGCCCCTGATTTTCGGGAGTACCACAGCATCGGGGGCCTCTCTAATCTCCGGCTCCTGATCGAGGATCTCAAAGACCCGGTCGGCAGCGGCAAAAGACTGCTGGAAAAGGCTGAATTGCTGCGTCATTCTGTTGATTGGCGAAGTGGTCATGGCGATATAACCAAAGAAGGCGATTAGCTCCCCTACGGTCAGCTTCCCCAGGATAACTTCCCTTCCCCCGTACCAGAGCACCACAACAATGGCCAAGAGGAAAAAGAACTCCACCAGCGGGGTGAGCAAGGCCGAGGCCTTGACCGAGCGGAGATTGGCCTGGAAATTGGCTTCATTTTTCTGCCGGAACCGGTCTTCTTCCTGTTCTTCCATGGTAAAGGCCTTGATAATCCGGATCCCGGCAAGCGTTTCCTGGAGAATGGCGGCCAAGTCTGCCGTTTTTTCCTGGGCCAGGCGGCTCATTGTTCTGATCAGCCTCCCGACCCGTGACGCCACCAGAACCGCCAGGGGAAAAACGATAAAAGCCAGGAAGGCCAGGCGCCAATGGAGGTAAAAAGTGATGACCACAATCCCGACCAACTCGGCACTGTAAAAGACGGTTTGAAACAAACCCACCGAAAGGCTGCTTTGGATGAGGGTGATATCATTGATCACCCGGGAGACCATCTCCCCGGTCCGCCGCGTTTCATGGAAGCCGATGGACATGTTCTGCAAGTGCTGGAAAAGCTTGAAACGGAGATCGGCCACGATCCGTTGTCCGACATACTGGAGGGAGTAGTTCTGGAGAAAAGTAAAAAACTGTTTACTGACAATAATAACCAAGGCCACCAGGACCGCCAGGTTCAACAGGGCCTGGCTTTTCCTTATCGTCAGTACCTGGTCGAAGATGCCCACCCCGACAATATAGGGGTAGGAGAGGTTGATCAATGTGACGGCAAGCATGGCCGCGACGCCCACGGCCAACCGTTTCCAGTAGGGTTTTAAATAAGCAAGAAGCCGTACTCCGGAGGATGCTTTTTTAGTGCTTTTTTTCATCAAAGATTACCTTTCATTATGGAATGGAATCCGGACCGGGCTGTTTTTCGGGAGCTAAATCGCAATTACACCCGGGTGGACGTACCCGAAGACCCGTCAAAGTTCAGACCAAAATTATATACCTTTATCAGCGAACTGTCAATATTGCCGGGCTTTCAAGGTGGAAATGATTGCCTCCCGGATCAGCTTGGCCGCGGCCAGGCTGGTAATGCCCGCCGGATCATAGGCGGGCGCCACTTCCACCAAGTCCAGCCCGACCACCCGTAATTCGGAAAGGAGCAGTACGGCGGAGAGGACCTCCCGGAAGTCCGGGCCGCCCGGTTCCGGGGCCCCGGTTCCCGGCGCAAAGGCCGGGTCCAGGACGTCGATATCAAGGGTGAAGTAGACGGGTTTTCTTTTGAGTTCCGGCAAAACCCGGTGTAAGGGCTCCAAAACCTGCTCCGGGAAGATTTTGGCGTGCTCCCGGCCATACAAAAAATCTTCCCGGGGCCCGGAACGGACGCCAAACTGGTAGAGGGACCCCGGCTGCAAGCAGCGGTTCATCAGGTAAGAGGCGGAGGCATGGGAGAGTTCTTCCCCCAAATAGGCCGGGCGCAGGTCGGTATGGGCGTCCAGGCAAACCACGACAAGATCGGGAAATACCTCCGTTGCCGCCCGGACCGTCACGTAGCTGAGCAGGTGTTCGCCGCCAAGGAAGAAAGGGACCTTCCCGGCGCGGAAAATCACCCGCGCCGCCTCTTCGATCACTGCCAGAGCCCGGGAAACATTCCCCGGCGGCAGCAGCAGGTCGCCCAGGTCGGCAAAGCTCATCTCCCTGAGGTCTGCATCCTGGTAATAACTATACTCTTCCAGGCTCTCCGAGACTGCACGTACTGCCTCCGGGCCAAAACGGGTGCCAGGCCGGAAGGAGGTGGTATGATCCAGGGGCACGCCAAGCAGGACCAGTTCGGCCCGGTCCTCGTCACCCGCAGCTAAAAACGGGGTCTTTTTGCTCCTTTTAATCTCCGTAAGCAATTCCCTATTCCTCCAATTGTTTTATCCTTCTGCAGCCGGAAGGGTTTCTCCTTCCCCCAGCCGCCGCAACAAACAATAATCCGGGAGAAACGGGTTAAACTAGCAAAGGGAATAAAATAAAAGAAGAACCCCCCCTGAAGAAAGGACTGCCCGCCCATGTCGGCTCTAGAAGAGAAACAATTCAGCATCATCCTTTTCAGCGGGGATATGGACAAGGCGATGGCCGCCTTCACCCTGGCCTGCGCTGCCGCCGGCCAGGGTTACCGGGTCCATATGTTCTTTACTTTCTGGGGTGCGGCCCTCCTCCGGCGCAGCCGTAACGGTGGCAACAGCCTGCTGGAAAGGGCCTTTAAAACGCTGCTCCCGGTAGGGCCGACCAAACCACGCCTCTCCCGGATGAACTTTGCCGGCCTAGGCAGTCTCCTCTTCCGCCGCCTCCTGGCACAGCGCCGGGCCCAGACCCTCAAGGACCTTATGGCGCTGGCCATGGAGCGGGGGGTCAATTTCATCGCCTGTGAGGCCTCCCTGAAAATCCTCGGGCTCCGGCCGGAAGAATTGCTCGCCTACGAACACCTGCAAACCGGGAACGCCGAAGATTTTCTAAGCGCCGCGGAAAACTCCCGCCTGCAGCTTTTCATCTAGCCTATGGCTTGCCATAGGCTAACCCACGGCCACCTGGGGCAACCCGCGGCACATATGGTCAGAAGGTTCAGCCCAGCCACTCCCGGATAAACGGGGGCAGGGCAAGAGCCGCCCGGTGAACCTCCGGCGTGTAATATTTGGTCTCCAGGGCCAAAAACCGCTCGTCGGGCACGGCCACCGGATCCGGACCCTTCGAGGCCAGGGTATAGCTCCAAAGGCCGCTGGGATAGGTCGGAACCGGACCCAAATACAAGCGGACCAGGGGGAAGACCTCCTGCAGGGTACGGTGGATCTTTTGCACCAATTCCTTATTATTCACCGGCGATTCGGTCTGGGCTACCATTAACCCCCCGTCTTTCAAGGCTTTGTAGACGTCCTGGTAAAACTCTTTGGTGAAAAGGCCCACTCCCGGCCCGATCGGATCCGTGGAGTCCACAATCACCACATCGAATTCGTTCCGGTGTTTCCGGACATAGAGGATGGCGTCGGTGATCTCAATCTCCACCCGCGGGTCGGAAAGGCCCACCGCTAAAGCGGGGAAGTATTTACGGGCAGCGTTAACCACGCCCTCGTCAATCTCCGCCAGGACCACCCGGGAGACAGTCGGGTGTTTCAGTACCTCCCGGACCGTGCCGCCGTCACCGCCTCCCACCACCAATACCTGTTCCGGGCGGGGATGGGCATGCAGGGGGACATGGGTGATCATCTCATGGTAGAAGAACTCATCCTTTTCGGTGGTCATGATGATCCCGTCCAGGACTAGCATCCGCCCGTACTCCACCGTATCCAGGACCGCCAGGTCCTGGTATTTGGTTTTCTCCCGGTGCAGGGTGCTCCTGACCAGGCAGGAAATGGCAAGGCCGGGCGTTTGCTTCTCCGTAAACCATAAGTCCACTGCAATCACCTCTTCTTATTTTCTTAATACCAAAGGGCAACGCCGGCAAAGACAGCGCCAATTTTCTCCACTTTCCACTGGATCCCCTTGATCATGGTTTTTTCCAACTTAATCCCCCGTTGCCGGAAGGCGTTCTCCAGCATAAACTGGATCTTTTCTTCCGCCTCTTTCTGTTCGCAACATCCGGAATACTCCATGATTACGCCAAAAGAATTGGTGGAAAAACCGATCCCCACCGCTGCGGCGATCACTTCCCCCGGCCGGTCGCTGGCGCAGGAACCATAGGCTGTGGGTGTCAACGAACCTGGGGGAATATCCAGTTTTTCAACGTATTCCGCCTCAGGAGGAAGGATGCTGCTGACTTTCACCAAGTTCAAGTTGCCAATCCCGGCTGCCAGCAGTGCATTGTCAAAGGCGTTGAGCTTTGTACCTCCTTCCGCGGCACCTGCCAGCAGGGTGAATTTTCGGGGTGTAGGTAGCGAAGGTAACATCCGTTTCATCCTCCTTGTTCAGTCGCACGCGCGCTGAGCGCTAATAATAAAGTTGTCATATCCAGATGATTATACCAAAAGACACCGGAAAAATAAATCTTTTTTTCTTTAAAAGATTCCTGCTGGATTCAGCTTTTACCGGTAATTTACCTATTCGCTGCGAAAACCATGACGAGATCCTTGACCGGAATGGAAAATATGGGTTACAATCAAAAATATGGGCCAGAATAATAAGGAAAAGGGGGAGAGCACAATAAACATAAGCACAACAAACATAGGAGATAAAAACCTCTCGGACTTTCTTGAACTTCCGGACCGGGATATCCTGGCCAAGACCCGCCCGTTCTATGAATTCACAGAAACCCTGTTCTCCCAGGGATTTCACCACTGGCACCGGATCCTCACCAGCCCCTCGGAGCGCCGGGTGAAGATTCTGGACCGCTACACCAATACCGAACGGGAAATGGTAATGATGGCCTCCAACAACTATCTCGGCCTGACCACCCACCCGCGGGTGAAGGAGGCGGCCCGCCGCGCGCTGGAGAAATTCGGCATCGGTGCAGGCAGCGTCCCTTTGCTCGGCGGTACCCTCGATCTCCACAGGGAGTTGGAGCAGAAACTGGCGGAGATGAAAGGGTGCGAAGACGCGATCATCTTTACCTCCGGTTATTCCTCCAATGTCGGGTGCGTCTCCGCCCTGGTGCGCAAGGGCGATGTGGCCATCAACGACCGGCTTAACCACGCCAGCCTCATCGACGGCTGCCGGCTTTCCGGGGGAACCCTGCGTGCCTTTTGCCACAACGACATGGAAAGCCTGGAAAAAGTCCTGGCCAGTTGTGACCGGGAGTTCCAGGGCAAGCTGATCATTGTCGACGGGGTCTTCAGCATGGACGGGGATATTTCGCCTCTCCCGGAAATCAAAAAACTGGCGGATAAATACGGCGCCAAAATCATGATTGACGAGGCCCATGCCACGGGGGTCATCGGCGAGAACGGGCGCGGCACCCCCGAGCATTTCCAGATGGAAGGCCAGATCGATGTGGTCGCCGGGACGCTCAGTAAAGCCCTGGCCGGGGTGGGCGGTTTTGTTGCCTCTTCCCGTGAAGTCGTAAATTACCTGCGTTTTTATGCCCGGTCCTATATGTTCTCCACCGCTTTACCCCCGGCGGTTACCGGCGGGCTAATCGCCGCCCTCGACGTGATCCAGACCGAACCGGAACTCCGCCGGAAACTCTGGCAGAATATCGATTATATGATCGGCAACCTGAAAAAAATGGGTTTCAATTTGGGCAACGCCCAGACCGCCATCATCCCCATTATCATCGGGGACGAAAAAACCCTCAAACTCATGAGCAAGGAGATCCACGAAGCGGGGATCTTCGTCAATTCCGTTTACTACCCGGCGGTTCCAAAGAAACTCTGCCGCCTGCGACTCTCGCTGATGGCCACCCACACCCAGGAAGACCTCGACGACACCCTGGCTGTTTTAGAGAGAGTAGGCAGGAAATACGGGTTGATTTAGTCGCTTGCCTCTTGTCCCCTTTTTTATAGCTATTTTATAGCTTTCCTTCCCTCTTGGCAAGGCAACCCGCGGACCAACGGAGAAAATAAAGGGCAACCCCGCTTTGGGGCTGCCCTCCAAATTACCGTTGGACTAAAGATACGGCCTAGTATTGCTGGTCCAGATTGGATAGGTTAAGGTTCGGATTGGGCTGGGTTTGCTGCTGGTTCTGCCCGGCCAACCCGGCCCGGAACCCGGCCTGTACATTCTGGGCCGTCTGCTGGGCCAAGGTCCGTTCGGCGGCTTCAATCATCCTTTTCACCATATGCCCGCCGATGGCCCCGCAGTCCCGGGCGGTCATGTAACCCCAGTAGTCCCCTTGAATCGGCGAAGTATCAATATTCAGTTCCCTGGAGATCTCGTACTTCATCTGGTCGAGAGCCTTTTTGGCCTGGGCATAGACAAGGGTATTCCTCTTCTGACCGGCTGCCATTATTTGACCCCCCTTTCTCTGTGGTCTACCCTTAATTTGTCCAGCTAAAGGGGGGGATAATCCGTTGAATCCCTGGAAACTCCGGAGCAGACTACCGTTTGTTCCATTGAGGCTTCCTGGTAACCCCAATGATAAAACCGCATAAGATAATACCTACGGGAAAACGCACGCAGGCAGGGGAGGAAAAGATGCCGGCCAACGTCAGGCTCTTGCGTTCTGAATTCTTAGGCCTTGATGAAGAAGTCCCCCTTAAAGACGGGCGCCGGCGGGTCTATGTAAATTTTGATAATGCCGCCACTACTCCACCGCTAAAGGCGGTCGTTGCCGCGATCAACTCTTTTCTTCCTTGGTATTCCAGTGTTCACCGGGGTTTTGGTTACAAATCCCAACTTTCCACCGGTGTCTATAACCGCGCCCGTGAGTATATTACCCGTTTTTTTGGGGCCGATCCAGGGAAGAATTTAACAATTTTTGTTAAGAATGCCACCGAGGCCCTGAACAAGCTCTCCTACCGTTTAAGCACCCGGGAGGACCAGGTAATTTTGGCCTCCCGCATGGAACACCATTCCAACGACCTTCCCTGGCGGCTGAAACGAAAAACCCTCTTTGCCGGATTGACCCCCGATGGCCGGCTGGACCTGGGCGACCTGGAAGAGAAATTAAAAAAGAACCGGGTGGCCCTGGTCACGCTCTGCGGCGCCTCCAATGTCACCGGGATCATTAACCCCCTGCAGACCATCGCGGAGATGGCCCACTATTACGGCGCCGCCTTCCTGGTCGATGCGGCGCAGCTTGTACCCCACCGGCCACTGCACTTGGGTTCCGGTGAGGTCCCGGATTTTCTCGCCTTTTCCGGCCATAAATTATACGCCCCTTTCGGCGCCGGTGTCCTCCTGGGTCCGGTAGAAGCCTTCAGCAAGGGTATTCCCGAGATGATCGGTGGCGGGACGGTAACGGCCGTCTCCAAAACCCGGGTTCTTTTTGCCCCGCCGCCGGAGCGGGAAGAGGCGGGGACGCCCAATTTAATCGGTGCTTTCGCCGTGGCCAGGGCCTTAAAATGGCTCGACGACCATGATTTCCCGGCCCTGGCCGCCTATGAAGAAGAGTTGACAAAATATGCTTATCAACGCCTGGCCACTGTGCCGGGGATCCGCCTTTACGGCCCCCCGCCCACGCTCACGCCCAGGGTGGGGGTGATCGCCTTTAACTTGGAAGGAATACCCCATGGCCTCGTCGCCGCCGCCCTGGCCTATGAGGCGGGCGTCGGCGTCCGTCACGGCTGTTTTTGCGCCCGGCCTTATGTCCACCACCTGTTGCGCCTCTCCCCGGGAGCGGTCGCCGCCTACGAGGAGCGGATCGCCGCCGGGAAGAAAGAGGATCTTCCAGGTATGGTCCGGGTCAGTTTTGGTTTCTACAATACCAGGGAAGAAGTGGACCGGCTGGTTGCCGCCTTGTTCTTTCTCCGGGAAGAGGAGGGGAAGATCAAAAAGAGTTACCGTTTAAATCCGGTAACCGGGGAATACCTGCCTCCGGGCGGGGATTACCAGGCCCGGCTTGACCGGCACCTGGAGAGTTTTTTCCTCTAAGCGCAGGCGGGCGGGTTCAGGTGGGCGGGGCCTGCCGCACCCGGGCCCGTTTCTCCCCGGCCAAAACCCGCCGCCATTTAATAATGTAATCAAGGGCCGAGTATATAGTGAAGAAGACCGCCGCCCCCAGAAGGATTGTGGCCCCCGGCCAGTCCAGGATGAGCCAGAGGACCGCCGGGATCTGGGTAACTGTTTTCACCTTCCCCCAAATGCTGGCAGCCACAGAGATTCCACGCCTGGAGGCGAAAACCCGCAAGATCGTGATTAAGACCTCGCGGCCCAGGATCAAAAAGACCACCCAGCCGCTGACTTTATCCAAATGCCAAAGGCTGATTAAAGCGGCGCCAATTAAAATCTTGTCCGCCAGGGGATCAAGGAATTTCCCGAACGTTGTGACCTCCCGGCGTGTGCGGGCAAAATACCCGTCCAGACCGTCGGTGAGGCAGGCCAGGATAAAAACGCCGGCGGCGAAGTACTGCTTATACGGGATTGACAAAAAAAGAAAACCGACTGTAACCGGTGTTAAGAGAATCCTTAACCACGTAAAGAAGTTTGCTAAGTTCATTTCATCACCCGGCTAAAGATATTTGCTCCCAGGACTACTTCGACACTCCGCCCGGGTTCTCCTCTCCTTTCCTTTTAATTTCTTTTCCGGCCACTTTTCCGCCTTTAGTCCTCAGCTTTTTCCGCCGCCGGTACACGCCCATATACCTCGTAGGCTTCCGCGCCGGTCACCTCAACGGTGAGAAAATCCCCGGGTTTAATCGCACGTGCGCGCGCAAGTAAACCGGACGGGGCTATACGCACCAGGCCGTCAATCTCCGGCGCCTCCCGGTAGGAACGGCCCACCCACCCGTCGCTCGTCTCCTTTTCCACCAGGACCTTAAGGCGCTTTCCGAGGAGGGCCCGGTTCTTTTCAGCCGAAATTGCTTCCTGTTTCGCCAGGAGCTCCTGCCGGCGCCTTTCCCGTACTGCCGTGGGCACCTGGGGTTTCATGGCGGCCGCCGGGGTCCCCTCCTCCCGGTAGTAGGAAAAAGCCCCCACCCAGTCAAAGCGGGCCACATCCAAAAAACTGAGCAGCCCGGCAAAATCCTCTTCCGTCTCCCCGGGGTATCCCAAAATGAAAGTGGTGCGCAGGGCCATTTCTGGCACAGTCTCCCGGATCCGCTCAAGCAAACGGAAGATGCCCTCGGGGGTGGAACGCCGGCCCATGGCCTTCAGGACCTTCCCGCTTATATGCTGGAGCGGCAGATCCAGGTAGGGACAGAGGTGTTCTCTCCCGCGAAAAACGGCCAGTAATTCATCGGAAACCCGGTCGGGATAGGCGTACAAAACCCGGATCCAGAAATCGCCGTCAATCCGGTCCAGCCTGGAGAGGAGTTGCGGGAGGGTGGACCGGCCCTCCCGGTCAATACCGTAGGCGGTGGTATCTTGCGCCACCAGGATCACCTCTTTTACCCCGCCCTCGACAAGTTCCCGCACTTCCCTTTCGATCTCCTCCGGCGGCCGGCTGCGGTAAGGCCCGCGGATCCTGGGGATGACGCAATACCGGCAACGGTTCTCACAGCCCTCGGCGATCTTCACATACGCCATGTAGGGCGCGGTGGAAAGGATCCGTTCCAATCCGGGTTCCGGCAGCCACCCTGGGCCTTCCTGGTGGAAAAAGCCGGGGTTTTTCCCCTCTTCCCGGTCGCGGTCAAGGGCGGCGGCGACCAGTTCCGGCAGGCGCGAATAACCGCCGGTCCCCAACCAGAGATCCACCTCCGGCAGGAGGCTTGGCAGTTGCTCGCCGTACCGCTGGGGCAGGCACCCCAGGACCACAAGGAGGCGGCAGTTTTTCTTTTTATAGCGGGCATACTCCACGATCCGGTCGAGGGATTCCTCGGTGGCCGGCTGGATAAAACAGCAAGTATTAATAGCCAGTATATCCGCTTCTTCCGGCCGGGTTGTATACCCATAACCCGCCGCTTTCATCAGCCCGATTAAAAACTCCGTATCCACCCGGTTCTTAGGGCAGCCCAACGCAACCCAGCCAATTTTCAGCATGGTCTTCACCTCCTGCGGCCTCTAGTACGCCTAATCCCGGTTAATGGGTAAACCTGCAAGCTCCTGCGGGGAAGCGGGCGGGTAAAGATGCCGGTAGCAGTAGTAAATACGAAGAACCCTTGTCACGTACTGCCGGGTCTCCGGATAGGGGATATTGTGCAGATCGCCATAACTCCCCTGCCACCTGCCGGAATCCAGCCATTGCTTGACCTTGGGCCAGCCGGCGTTATAGGCGGCCAGCGCCAAAACGGTCTCGCCCTCAAAGATCTGGTGGAGATAGGCCAGGTACCAGATGCCCAGTTCCAAATTTTTCCTCGGTTCAAAGAGATGATCCCGGGAAAAATCCATCCCCTGCTGCCTGGCAACCCACTCCCCGGTTTCCGGCAGTAACTGCATCAACCCGGCCGCCCCTTTTCTCGAGACCGCCAAGTGGTTGAATTTGCTTTCCACATAAATCAAGGCCGCCACCAGCCGTGGATCAACCCCGGTATTTCCCGCTTTTTCCTCAATGATCTCCCGGTAAGGGAAGGGGAAAAAAAAGCGCCCCAGATCTTTGTAGGTAAAAAAGAGGGCCAGCAAAAGCAGGATCATCAGGGTTCTTCTTGCCAACCGGCGGCTGAGCAATAAACAGAACATCTTCGCCCCCCAATATCTCAGGTTCTATGGACAAACCGCATATGCCAAGAATCATTTTATGCTTTCCCGTGCGGAATATTCGGAAAGTCACGCCCTGCCGGTATTGGGTTTTTTTATCCTTTCCTCCCACAGCTTTTTGACGGTTGCCGTCAGTTCCGCCAGGGAGCCGGTGTTTTCAATCACCACCGCAGCCCGGGCGGCTTTTTCCTCCGGCGGCAACTGGGCTGCTATCCTGCCCTCCGCCTCCTCCCGGGTAAGCTTGTCCCGGTTCATAATCCGCGCCACCTGCAGTTCCCTGGGGACGGTGACGACCCACACCTCGTCCACCAGCCCCTCCATTTCCATCTCAAAAAGCAAGGGATGGTCAAGGACCAGGTCCCGGCCGGCTCTCCGCGCGGCCCGGACAAGGGCGGCCACCTCTTTTTTGAGCAAGGGGTGGACCAGCGCCTCCAGCTTCCGCCGGTGGGCAGGGGAGGAAAAAACCAGCCGGCCCAGGCGTTTCCGGTCAATCCCCTCCTCCTGCCGGTATTCCTCGCCAAAAGTGGCAACAATTTTCTCAAAAACCGGGCTGCCGGGGAGGAGGAACTTATGGGCGACCCGGTCGACATCCAGCCGTTCCATCCCCAGTTGGCTCAAGATCGAAACCACCGTTGTCTTTCCGGCGCCGCTGCCGCCAGTCACCCCGATAACCAGGGCCATCTCCTCCTTTTCCGCGGTTAAAAACCGGTCAACCCCAAAAAAATCAATAATAAACCGGGCAGGTAGTTTATCCAGGGCAACAAGAGGTTTTTTGCCCAGATCCGGCCCAGGGCCCACCCGGCACTGAGAAAGAGAAATTTACCGAGCCCCACCAGGAGGGGGGTGTAAAAGGGCCATTCCCTGAGGGCGCCCGCACCGGCGCCCGCCCCAAAGGCATCGGTGGCCAGGGCCAGGCCAAGCAGTAATGCCTCCCCCGCGCTGATCCTCCCGGAACGGTCCAAATCGGCCGAAGCCGGCCGGCGTATGATCAAAATGACAATACCCAGGCTTTTCAAGGGTAAAGAGGCCAATTGGAGATTCTCACCGTCCGGATCGGCGTTGTTCTTCCCGGCCAGCCAGCCCTGGAAGAAGAGCCAGATCCCGGCAAGGACCAGGATAATCCGGCCCAGGGCGACGGCGACCCCCGGCGGGAAAAGCCAGTGCAGGCTGCCGCCGAAGAAAAAGGCCAGTGTCACCGTGATGGCGGAGACCAGCGCCACCAAGAGCCGGGCCTGCCAGGGGATGATTGTTCCTTTAAGGCCGTAGGTCACACCGACCCCCAGGCCGTCCAGGCTGATCGCTGTCGCCAGCAGCAGCAGAAAGAAGAAGTTCATCCATGTCCCTCCTGTCCCCGGTCTACTTGATTATATTACTACCGCCGGTTTCAGGAGGTGACAGAGACTACCCGGTTACAACTACTCCGGAGTTGTTGCCTCCGGTGGCGCCTACCCCGGGAGGCGACTACTCCGAAAGGGATCTGCCCTTCAAGAGGCGCCATTACTGCTGGCAAATACGGCAATAATGGGTACCGCGGCCGGCCACCCGTTTGTATGCGACCGGCTCCCCGCAGGCCGGGCAAGGCTGGTCCCGCCGCCCGTAAACCCGCAAATAATCCTGGTGGGTTCCAGGTTCCCCCTTGCCGTCCACATAATCGCGGCGGCTTGTCCCCCGGTGGGATAAGCCCTCCTCCAAAACCTGGCAAATGGCGGTATAAAGCTTTTCCCACTCTTCCGGGGTAATCCGGTTCACCGGGCGGGACGGGTCAATTCCCGCCAGGAATAAGGCCTCATCAGTATAGATATTCCCCAAACCCGCGAGAACCCTCTGGTCGAGGAGGACCGCCTTGACTGATACCTTCCGTCTCTCCCCGGCCGCCCGCAAATTGGCCAGGACCTCTTTTTTCTTTTCGGGCTCGGGCCCCAGGGCCGTCAAGCCCGGCGGGGCGTCCTTCCCGGCAAAAAGGTGGACCGTCCCGAATTTACGGGGGTCCTCCATCAATAATTCCGCTCCGCCTTCAAAATGGAGGATTAACGTGGTATGCTTGGGCGGAGGGGAAGGATTTTCGGAATAGAGCAACCGCCCGCTCATCCGCAGGTGGATTGCGATCTTTTTCCCGTTGTCAAGGGAAAGAAGGAGGTACTTCCCCCGCCTTGCCAGGCTTGTGATCTTGCGCCCGGTTACTTCCCGGAGAAAGGTCTCCGGGTCCGGCCGGAAGGCCTTGGCCAGGCGCGGTTCCACCCTGGTAATCACTTTCCCCGGCAGGTACGGTGCGAGGGTCCTTCGGATCGTTTCTACTTCCGGCAGTTCCGGCATGGCTCGATTCACTACTTTCTCTCTTGCTTATTCTCTCTTGTTTACCCGCGGTGAACCGGCGCCATCTCCCCCCAATTGGGCCCGGCGCTGACTTCGACCAGAAGCGGGACGCTCAGCGGGTAAACGGATTCCATCTCTTCCCGGAGAACCGCTGCCACCGCTTCCTGGTACTCCCGTTTCGTCTCGACCAGAAGCTCGTCATGGACCTGGAGCAAAAGGGCGGCGGGGATTTTCTCCCGGCGCAGCCGTTCATCCACCCGGACCATGGCCACTTTGATCAGGTCGGCGGCCGAGCCTTGAATCGGCGTATTTCTTGCCATCCGCTCGGCAAAAGAGCGCCGTTGGAAATTTTTACTCCGCAATTCCGGGAGATACCTGCGGCGTTGGAAGAGGGTGGTAACATAACCCTTCTCCCGGGCCTCCTCGAGCAAATTGTCGAAAAAGGCCTTGACCCCCTGGTAACGCTGGAAATACCCGGTAATATACTCCTCGGCCTCCCGCTGGGAAACCCCGGTCTGCCGGGCGAGGCCAAAGGGGCTGATCCCATAGATAATCCCGAAGTTAACGGCTTTCGCCCGGTCCCGCCAGACGGGCGTAACTTCCTCCGGGGCAAGGCCAAAGATCTCCGCCGCCGTACGGCTGTGGATATCACCACCCTCATGAAAGATGGCGGCCAATCGCTCGTCCCCGGCCAAGTGGGCCAGGATTCTCAGCTCAATCTGGGAGTAATCGGCGGAGACAAAGACCTCCCCCTCCGCACCGGGTAAGAAGGAACAACGGATCTCCCGGCCTTCCTCAGTCCTGACCGGGATATTCTGGAGGTTCGGATCGGCGCTGCTCAACCGGCCGGTAGCAGTCAGTGTCTGGTGGAAAGTGGTATGCACCCGGCCGGTCTCCGGGTCGGCCAAAGCCAACAATGCCTCCACATAGGTGTTTTTCAGCTTGACCAGCCCCCGGTATTCCAGGACGAGCCGGGGCACGGGGTGCCTGACGGCCAGTTCCTCCAGGACCTCGGCGTCCGTTGAATAACCGGTTTTGGTCTTCCTCCCCTTCGGCAGTTGCAAACGTTCAAAGAGGATTACCCCCAACTGCTTGGGGGAGGAGATATTAAACTCCTCTCCGGCCAGGGTGTAGATTTTCTTCTCAAGAAGCCCGATCTTCTCCGCCAGTTTCTCCCCATAGCCCTTGAGGCGCTGCGGGCAAATCCGGATCCCCTTCCTTTCCATCCGGAAGAGGACCGGCAACAAGGGCATCTCCACTTCAAAAAAGAGCTTTTCCATATTATCCTGGCGTAACCTTTCCCTGCAGACCGGCTCCAGTTCCTTAAGGGCCATGGCCCTGGTGACCGCCACCGCCGCGGCCTCGCCGGACTCCGCGGTAAACTCTGCCGGCAGGGCCAGGAGATCCAGGTCTTTCCCTTTTTTATCGATAAGGACCGGCAGCTCCGGCCCGTCGATGAGATCGGCATAAAGCCCTTCCAGATCCGGTTCACCTCTCCCCCCGTTCAGCAGGTAGGCGGCGATCTCCGTATCAAATACCAACCCTTCCCAAACTGCCCCGTAATGCCAGGCCAGGGTCATCTGGGATTTTGCGTTATGGGCGATCTTCGGCGTTTCCGCACCGGCCAGCCATTCTTTGAGCGGTCCGGGAAAATCCCCCGGACCCAGGGGGAGAAAGGCATACCTCCGGGAATCCCCGCCGCCGGCCGCCAGGGCCACCCCTAAAGCTACAGGCGCACGGTCCCCTTCGCGGCCGGTTGCGGCAGCTAAAAATTGAACGGCCACCGGCTCCTCTCCAGCTCCGTCCAGGAATTCCGGCAACTCTTCCGGGGTTAAGCGCTGGAATTCCGGGACCGCCAACCGGGAAATGACCGCACCGGCTCCAACTGCCGCATCCTTATCCGTTTCCGCCGGCATAGCCCCGGCAGAAACAACCCCGGCCTCAACGGTCTCACCGGTTTTGGCCGTCGCGGCCTTGGCCGCCATCCTCTTTAACAGGCTCCTGAATTCCATCCGCCGGAAAAACCCGGCCAGGGCCTCCGGGTCCATTTCCGGCCGCCGGCACTCTTGAAGGGAAACCGGGAGGGGCAAGTCGCGCACGATGGTAACGAGTTTCTTGCTTAACCGCGCCTGTTCCGCATGGGTTGCCAAAAGCTCCCGCTGGCGCGGGCTTTTCACCTCTTCCACACGGGCCAGGAGGTTCTCTAACCCCCCGAACTCCTGGAGCAACCGGAGGGCGGTCTTCTCGCCGATCCCGGGGATCCCCGGCACATTGTCCGACTGGTCGCCGGTGAGGGCTTTCAGATCAATCAGTTGTGCCGGCGCCAGGCCGTATTTTTCCCGGACCCAGTCGACTGTCACCCTTTCCACCTCGGAAATGCCTTTCCTGGTGTAAAGGATGGTGATCCCCTCGTCCAGCAGTTGAAAAAGGTCCCTGTCCCCGCTGACGACCACCACTTCCAGGCCGGCTTGGCGGGCAACGGCGCTCATGGCGCCGATCACATCATCGGCCTCGTAGCCCTCAACACCCGCCACCGGGGCGCCCAGGACATTAAAGAACTCTTTCACCCCGGGGAGTTGCGCCAAGAAATCCGGGTCGGGGGGACGCCGCGTTTTTTTATATCCATCATAAGCATCGTGCCGGAAGGTCCGGCCGACATCAATGGCGACAAAAAAATAATCGGGGGCTTCTTCCTCCAAAAGCCGCAGGGTCATCGTGGCCACGCCGTAAATGGCGTTGGTCGGTTCCCCCCGGCTGGTGGTCAGGGGGGGCAAAGCAAAAAAAGCCCGGTGTGCCAGGCTGTGTCCGTCAACAATTACTATTTTCTCTTGCACCCCAGACCCCACCTTTCAGCAATCCCGTCCCTTCGTCCCTTCCCCGGCCACCGGTTCCTCTCCGCCCGCGGGGTGGTCCGCTTTTTTCAGCGCCCCTGTACGTTTAAGCTCTTTAACGACAGCGCCTAAAATACCATTAACAAAGCGGCCCGAATCCTCCTCGCCGTATTTCTTGGCAAGTTCCACGGCTTCATTCACCGAGACTTCCACCGGAATGTCCTCCCGGTATAAGAGTTCATAAAGGGCGAGCCGTAAAATACTCCTGTCCGTAGCCGCCATCCGGTTAAGCGTCCACTCACTGGAAAACCGGGAAAGCAGGTCATCCAGTTCGCGGCAGGAGCCGGTCACCCCCTGCACCAAACCGCTGACAAAAGAGCGCTCTTTTGCCGGTAAATCCTGCCCATATTCGGAGAGGATGTATTCAACCGCCTCCTGCCAGGGAATTCGTCCAAGATCAATTTGAAAGAGAATTTTGAAAGTTAATTCCCTTGCCAACCGCCTGCTCATGGCCGCTGGTCCTCACTTCTCCTTGGCCACCGGAAATATTCTCTGCACAAGTTCAGCCAGGCTCTCTTTATTGTCCACCCGTTTCCCCAGATAATAGCCGGCGCCAACACAGAGTATGAAATAAAAGGCCTTTAGCCATCCGTATTTAATTACCAGCGCTCCGGTGATCATTCCCAATAAAATACCAAAGATCTTCCCCTTGTTTGCCCAGACCGCATCGTAAAGCCGGGCCCAACGGTCCTCCATTACCTGAACCTCCTTTTTTTCGGCGCGCGTGCGCGCTTACTCCACTCTGGCCCGGGATTCGGTGGTGACCCTTGTCACGGTAACAGTCGAACCGGTAACGGGAATCCCCACCGTTTCATGGATATAATCCGCCAGTTTGCTCCTGATTTCACTGGTCAACTGGGGAAGGTTCAGATCCGGGCTGCTGACAATTTCCACCGCAAACCGGAGCCCGTCGCTCTCGGCCTCCACGGACACTGTGGCCTCTTTCACGCCGCGGATCTTATCGATTGCCCGCAAGGCCAGGCTTTCCACTGCCGAAAAGGCGATCCGCACTTCCCCCATTTCCGTCTCATGAATAACCGTGCGGGGGCTTGTTTCCCCGCTCAAACCGGTCAGGAACAATAAGAGGAAAAGGAGTACGAAAAGACCAAATCCAATCAGTCGATAAAGGTTCATTTCTTCGCCGCCGGTTATGACTTCAGTAAGGCCTACAGGATCCCGGCCCATAAGCAAACTCAGGAAAAACATGGCCAAAGCCAGCATCACCAGGGAACCGATAATGAGCACCAACCGGTAAGATGTCCGCATAAGGATCTCTCCTTCCCATGCATACGTCTGTTAAATCACGTTACTCTGCCTTCTTCTTCCTCAGGGGGAGCCTCTTCCTGCTCGAATTGGACCCCCTGGATATGCACGTTTACTTCCACCACTTTTAACCCGGTCATTCCTTCAATCGCCCGTTTTACATTCTCCTGTATTTCAATGGCCACATCCGGAATACGGGCCCCGTATTCTATTACCACATAAAGATCGACGGCCGCCTCTTTCTCGCCGACCTCAACCCGGACGCCTTTGGAAAGGCTTTTCTTCTTTAACAGCTCGGAAATGCCGTCGACAACACCGCCGCTCATCCCGGCTACGCCCCTGACTTCACTGGCAGCCAGGCCGGCAATGATTCCCACCACTTCATTGGCTATACGTACAGTCCCGTTTTTCTCACTCCACTGGGGCTGGACTATTCCATGCGCCATTTTACCCCTCCTGTCTTATCAAAATAAAGTAATTAATAAGATTTGTTGTTCAGGGCAAGACTCCTCTTTTTGCCCGGATTTTAACAAGATCTTTACTCCGGAGGCCTCTTTGCTCCGGTGCCCGATGGTGTTTTTACTCCGGCGGTGTTTTTACTCTGGAGGTATTTTTACTCTGTTGGTACCAACCGGATATAATCCCGGATAAAGTTGGTGGTTACATCGCCGCTCCGGAAAAGCGGGTGGTGGATGACCTCAAGGTGAAAGAGGATGGTCGAGGCGATGCCGTAAATCTCGAATTCATCAAGGGCCCTTGCCATCCTGTTAATGGCTTCTTCCCGGTCCTTTCCCCAGGTCACCAGTTTGGCAATGAGTGAGTCATAATACGGGGGAATGGTATAACCCGTATAGGCGCAACTGTCCACCCGTACCCCCGGCCCGCCGGGCGCATGATAAAACTGGATCTCCCCCGGGGAGGGGAGGAAGTTTTTATAGGGATCCTCCGCATTGATCCGGCATTCAATGGCATGGCCGTCGATCTTCACATCCTCTTGCTTCAAGCCCAGAGGCGCCCCGGCCGCAATCTCAATCTGCTTTTTCACCAGATCGATCCCGGTCACCATCTCGGTTACCGGGTGTTCCACCTGGATTCTGGTGTTCATCTCCATGAAATAAAAATTGCCCTTTTCGTCCATTAAAAATTCGATCGTCCCGGCGCTCGTATACCCGACCGCCTGGGCGCCCCGCAAAGCCGTTTCCCCCAAGAGCTTCCGCATCTCCGGGGTGACCGCGGGTGACGGCGCTTCCTCCAGGACCTTCTGGTGCCGCCGTTGCAAAGAGCAGTCCCGCTCGCCCAGGTATACCCCGTTCCCGTGCTCGTCGCAGAGGATCTGGACTTCGATATGGCGGGGATTGGGGATGAATTTTTCCAGATAAACCTCGGGGTTATTAAAGGAGGCCTCCGCCTCCGCCTGCGCGGTCTGGAAGGACTTAATCAGATCCTTTTCGTTATGGGCGATCCGCATCCCCCGCCCGCCGCCCCCGGCAGAGGCTTTAATCATCACCGGATATCCGATCTCCGCCGCCATTTTTAAGGCTTCCGTCTGGTCGGAAACCGGTCCTTCCGAACCGGGAATAACCGGGACCCCGGCCTTTTCCATCATCCTTTTGGCCTGGGCTTTATCACCCATCTTGGCGATGGCCTCCGCTGACGGGCCGATAAATTTTATGTTATGGGTCTCACAGATCTCAACAAAACGGGCATTTTCCGCCAAAAAACCGTACCCGGGATGAATGGCGTCCACCCCGGCAATGGTGGCGGCACTGATGATATTCGGTATGTTCAAGTAGCTCTTGCCCGAAGGCGCCGGGCCCACACAATAGGCCTCATCGGCATAGCGGATATGGAGGGAATCCCGGTCGGCTTCGGAGTAAACGGCTACCGTTTGAATGCCCATCTCTTTACAAGCATGAATAACCCGCAGGGCAATTTCGCCCCTATTGGCAACTAATATCTTCCGGAACAATTTTTTTACAGCACCTCCGCTAGAAAAACATTAGAGCTTTTCTATTAAGAACAAAGGTTGTCCGTACTCGACCGGTTGTGCGTTTTCAACCATGATCTTTAAAATCCGCCCGCGGATGTCGCTCTCTATCGTGTTCATCAGCTTCATCGCTTCGATGATACACAATTCCTGCCCGGGTTCAACGATCTGCCCCTCCTGGACAAACGCCTCCGCCTCCGGGCTCGGCGCCCGGTAAAAAGTGCCGACCATGGGCGAGTTAATCGTCACCTGGTTTTCCGGGAGTTTATCCCCTTCCTGGGCGGTTGTGGCTTCCGCAGCCACCGGCGTTTCCTGGATTTCTGCAGCCTGAACCGGAACGGGCATGGCGGCCGGAGCGGCCATGACCGGCCCTTCTTTCTTAATAACCACCTTTGTCCCGGAGGTTTCCAGCCTGAACTCGGTAATACCGGTCTTTTCTACAAACTCTATCAATTCCTTTATTTCATTGAACTTGATACTCATCGTAGGCCTCCTTCAAAGGATAAGACAGAGTAGAGTTGATTGGTACAAATAATATAGATTCACCGGGAAGTATTTTTTTCCTCCTTTTTATTCTTTCTTTTCTGTTTCCTCCTATTCCAATTCCTGCTCTGCCCCACCTTTTTGGAGGCCGGACCGGTTGCCCCGGCTACTCAATGATCCGGATCTGCTCCAGGGGAAAGCCGGTGATCTCCGCGGTCATTTGCCCGATGGCCGCCGCCTCGGACGGCGACAAATTGGCCCCTTTTATGACGACCGTGACCGCCCGCGGCTGGATCACCACGGTATTCCCCAGGTAACCCCTGGCGGCCAGGAGCGTTTCCACCTCCTTCTCCATCGCCGCCCGGAGTGTCAATTCCCATAATTCATTCTTAATCTTTTCCCCCAGATCATCGCCGGCCGTTACCAGCATCCTCTCGAGTTCCTCTTTTAAACGGCTTCTTTCCCTTTCCCGTTCCAAACTCAGGTCCATTTCAACGGGGGGTGCGGTAACGACCAGGGCCGGGCGTTCATCGGGAACCCGGTTTTCCTGGTAACCGGCGATCAAGAACCCGGCGGTAAACCCCGCCGCGATCACCGCCGTCACCAATAGCCCCGGCCGGGAAAGAGTTCCTTCTTTCATTGCCAACCCTCCTTATTCTCCCCAGGGTAAGACCATTACCCGGTGCATCGGGACCCCCAAAACCGTGGCGGTGGCCTCCCATAACCGCCGGCAGGTGAGCACCTCCTCCGCCCCCTCGGCCACCACCAAGACCCCGGCAAGCGCCGGTGCTTCCGCCCAAATCCTTACCGGTTCCTCAACACCCCCGCTTCCCCGGTGGAAGACCGGTTCCTTCTGCGTCCGTATTTCCCTGCTGATCACCGCCCCGTTCTCCTGGCGGTTCGTCCGTTCTTCCGTAGTCTCTTTATACAGCCAGTGCTCTTTAGCGGTTGCCGCCGGGATCAGCGTCACCTTCACCCGTCCCACCCCCCGGATCCTGGATAAAACCGCCGCCAACTCCATCTCCAGTTGGGCTCTTCCCATAAATTCCCCTTCTCCCCGTACCAGGCCGCCAAGGACGGGCTCGGCGGGGCTCCGCTCTGCGGGCGGGCCGGGTCTCCCCGCCCAAAGCATCAGCAGCACCCCCAGGGAAAAGAGGAAAGCCAGGGTGAGTATTCTTCTCCTTTCCCCCGCCGGGATACCCTGCCGGCCGAACCAGTCCCGGAGAAGGGCAGCCAGATCAAATCTCCTCTCTTGACTTCCGGGCAAAGGCCTTCTCCACCTCCACTCTCTCCGGATCAATCCCCAAAATCTCCCCGGCCAAACGCTCTAAAGTTCCGTCGGGCCAGGCGGGGTCCTTCTGCAAAACAATTTTTGCCCCGGTGATCCGCTCCCCTTCCGTAACCGCCAGTTGCAACTGGAGGCCTTCATCCCCGGTTGCCTCCTGCAGCAGCTTTTTTATCCTCTCCGTCAGCAAAGGGGTGATCAGTTCGCCGGCCTTTTTCACCCCGGCCCGGCGGACCCGTTCCCCCTCCTCCACCAACTCCTCCAGCAAAAACCGGCTGGAGAGGGCCGGCCCTTCCCTCTCAAGACCCCGGAAGATCCCTTCCGCACCAAGGTCGTCAATGCCGGTAATCACCAGGCGCATCAGGGAGAAAAGGACCAAGAGGCCTACGACCATCCGGGAATACCTCCGCATCTCATCCGCTGGGAGCAGCAATTCCAAAAAACCCCCCAAAAGCACCAGCGCCAATAAAGACCGGAGCGCGTCCTTCAACAATCTCTCCCCTAACCGTTTATTACATCCCCTAACGGTTTATATCGTCTCTTAACGGATCATTGCCGTCATATTCCCCAGCCCGGTCAAGATGGCGAGGGAGAAGAAGAACATGAGCCCGGTGATGGCCAGGGCGGCAAAGACCATGAGAAAAATACTTCCTACTTCATGCAAAGCCGCGGCCAGCCGTTCCTCCCCCGCGGGCTGGACCAAAGCGGAAGCCAGGTAGTAAATAAGGGCCACCGCCAAAACTTTTAAGGCCGGGTGCAGGCAGATCAGGACGGCGGCAACTGCGCCAAAAAGACCGAGCCCGTTTTTGATCAACAGCGAACATCCGGCCGCCAATTCCATACTGTCCGCCAGTGCGCTCCCGACCAGGGGGACAAAGGTGCCGGTGACAAATTTGGCCGCCCGTAAGCCCACTCCCTCGGCCACCGCCACGGAAATCCCCTGGACGGTAACGACCCCCAGGAAAAGGGCGACCAGGAGCCCCAGAAGCCCGATGGCCAGCTTCCGGGCGAGTCCCGCCAGTTTGCTCAAGGTAAAGCCCTCCGCCAGCAGCGAGACAAGCCCGGTAATGCCGGCAAAATAAATCATAGGGAAGATCAGGTCTTTAATTGCCCCGACCACCAGGCCGATCCCGGTCCAAACCACCGGATGGCAGATACTCGTCAGGGTCAACCCGCCCGCCGCGGTCAGCAGGGTAAAGAACCCCGGGAGCAAAGCATAAACAAACTCCGTTGCCCGGTCAAGGCTGCCGCGGGCCAGGTTAAGGATGAAATGGAAGCTCTGGATGACCAGTCCCATCAGGACCAGATAGATGACGTTCTCCGCCAGCCGGCCCACGCTCTCCCGGTTCCAGGCCTGTTGGAACCGGGATAAAACCGCGGCAATCACCGCCAGGACAAGCAGCTTCCCCAGGAGGTTGAAGCTGGCCACCACTTCCCCCCAGAGGAGCCGGAGCAACCGCCCGGCCATACCGGAAAGGTCCAACTGCAGCCCTTCTCTGGCCCAGGCCGCCGGGTCCCATTCCGGAAGGAGTTCCCGGATCTCCCGGTCCATCCCCCTGAGCAATGAATAGGGACCCGCCAGATCCAGATGGTTCAATTCCTCTTCCACCACGGCGTCGATCCCGGCTGTCCCTGTCTCCCAGCCCGCCCCGGCCATCCCGGCCGCTCCTGTCGCTTCCACTACCGTCCAGGCGGCGCCTATCGTCCCGGCTGCCTCCGGTACAGCCCAGGCTGCCCCCGTCACCCCAGCCGTCCCCGCCACCCCGGCGCTGAAGATCACTATCAACAGAGCCCCTGTCAAAACCGGACATTTCTGTTCTTTCATCTTTATCCCCTTCAGAGCATCCGCAGGACCGTTTCGAGGATGGCCACGAGTACCGGGACAGCCAGGAGAAGGATGATGACTTTCCCCGCCATCTCCAATTTAAGCGCCAAGGCCCCTTCCCCGGCATCCCTGCAGATTTGGGCGGTAAACCCGGTCAGGTAAGCCACACCCATGACCCGGAAAACGATCTGCAGGTAAACCAGGTTGATCTGGGCCTGCGCCGCCAGGAACTCAAAGGTCCTGACCAATTCCTGCAAAGGCCCGATGAGCCGCAGGAAGATAATTACCCCCGCCGCCACGGAAAGGAGGACGGCCAGTTCCGGGCGGGTCTGCCGTAACAAAGAAAGGAAGGCTACAGCCAAAAGGACAATACCAAAAAAAACACCGAAATCCACGGTTTTCTCCCCTTTAAAACATTAAAGCCCGAAAACCGCCCGTACATCATGGAATAAACGTTGGATCAACTGGATAACCAGTAACAAAACGACCACCACCCCGACCAGTGTTAACATCTGTGCCTGTTCCTCCTTATCCGCCTGTTTTAAAACCATATTTAAGATGGAGATCAGAATCCCAACCCCGGCGATTTTAAAGATGAGATTGATATCAGGCACTGGTAAGCCCTCCTTCTCTTCATTGCCTGCACGGGCATGCCCGCTGCTATCCGGCGGTCAGTAGAATAATAAGACGGCCAGGGTACCGGCGGCCATCCCCAGGTACCGGTAGAGTTTTTCATTCTTTACCGCCTGTTCTTCCACGGCTGTTTCCTGGATTTTTATCCTTTCAATCCCTTCCCGGACCGCCTTTAGCTGGTGCTCCCGGTCGGTGGTCCCCAGGTTGCACCCTAAATCCTCCAGGATCATCCAGTCCGGACCGGCCAAAACCAGTTTCTCACGGCAGTTCTGAATGGTTTTTTGCCAGGCTTCACCGGCGGTCAGGCCCCCGGGGTCATCCAGATACCGGATAAAAACCGTGGCCAAGAGGGAAACCTCCCCCTGTAGCCTTTGGCTGATCCGGAAGAAGGCCTCCCGCAAAGGGATAAGGTTATAACCAATCTCCGTCTCCAGCCATTGCAAAAGCCGGCGCAGGTCCGCCAGGTTCTTGCGGCGTTTCCGCAGCATAGACCCGTACAGCCACCCGGCGGCGGTCGAAGCCGAAATTATCAACAAGGCACCGGCCAGCTTCAATTCCCCACCCCCAGACGTACCGGTTTCACCGGCAAGGCTTTTTTGGTCTTGCCGTCCCAGATCCCCTCCAGGGTTCCCGACCCGTAACGCCGGCTGAGGATAATCACCTTTTCCACCAGCCCTTGCAACCAGATCTCCCGTAGAACCGGGCGCAAGGCAAGATCCTGCGTATCCCAGGCGTGGGCGGTGACAATGAAACCGACGCCGGCATTGAGGACCTCTTCAATGACTTGCAGATCCGCAGGGCGGCCAATCTCGTCGGTGGCAATCACCTGGGGGCTCATGGAACGGAGGAGAAGAAAGATCCCGTCCCGTTTCGGGCAGCCGGTGAGGACATCGGTGCGGATCCCCACATCCAACTGGGGTACCCCCCGGAAACACCCGGCGATCTCCCCTCTCTCATCCACCAGGCCGACCTTAACCGGGGCCGGTACCCCTTCCCCATTGCTGAAACTGCGGACAATATCCCGCAGGAGGGTGGTCTTTCCCGCCTGCGGCGGTGAGATGATCATTATCCTTAAGGGACGCTTTTCTGCAACCAAAAAGGGGAGGACCGGCCGGCTGCTGCCAATCGTTTCCCTGGCGATCCGCAGGTTTAAAGCGGTAACCCTTTTTACCCGGACCAGGCGGCCGTTTTCCGCCAGGCATTCGCCGGCCAGGCCCACCCGGTGCCCGCCGGGGAGGGTGAGAAAACCCTCTTTTAACTCTTCTTCCAACGTATAAAGGGAGTTTTCCCCCATTAGTTGCAATGAGCGCAGGATATCTTCTTCCGTGACCCGGAAAGCCCGCTCCTTCCGGTCGGTAAAAAGCCCTTCCGGTGTCACCAGCGTGGAAACCAAACCGGTCTCGACCTGAAGGGGCCGGCCGGCGCGCAACCGGACCTCTTCCAGCTCTTGTAATGCTCCGCCCATCTTTTCCAGCGTCCGCCGGAGGCGGGGAGCCAAATACGTCAATACCTCCCGGATACCCGCCACCGTTGTTCTTCCGCTCCTTCCGTGTGTATCCGCAGAACATACCACGGCCTATGGCAGGGCGTAACCGCCCGGAACACGCCCGGAACATCTCATAACCATGTTATAAATATGGACATAGTGGCAAAATTATAACCCGGCGGCCGGGAAAACTGCAGGTTACAAAAAAACGGGCTGTAAGAGAAGTCTTCTCTTACAGCCCGGAAAGGAAAGATCCTGCCCGCCCCCGTTCTCAGTGGGGAGTCTCTTCACCCTCCGGGGCGGTGGTCCGGGTATCGCCGGTATCACCAACCGGGGTCCCGCTGATTTGCAACTCCGTTTCTTCCTCCCCCAGATCTTCCGCGGGATAATATTGGTCCTCCAAATAACCCAGGTCCTCGTCGATGGCTTCGATATACTCTCTAAGCTGTTCCTGTTCTTTACCGAGCCGCCTCATCTCACCGGCGGCCAAATCAAGGGTTTGTACCACCTGTTTCCACAGGATCTTTGTGTTCTCGCCTGTGGTCAAATCGCGTCCTTCGACCAATCCCCGTAGATAGGCAACTTGCTCGGTTAAATCCTCCTTCAAGAGCCTTACCTCCCTTTGTTTTTCTGTACAAGCGCGGCTGATCTTTATTATTGCTCCCCGGGAAAAAGATTATCTATCCCCGGCGGCCGTCCCGCCGGGTGACCCGGTGGACTGCCTTTATGAAAAAACCACTTTAGGCATGATCTTGACCACAGGCATAGTCTTCCAAAATAATCATTGTCAGTATGACCACGGGAAAAAGCAGGCCGGTGGCGGCGGCAACAATCCCCGAATCATTCACCGCCAGCGCGGTAATGCTTCCCGCCAGGGCGCCCCGGACTCCTTTGGCCAACGCCGGAAACCGGCGGTCAAGACCGGCGGTTTTTCTCCCGGGCCGCAAGAAAAGGACTGCCAGGACAATAAGGAAGGTAAGGAAAATCCTGCTCCAAACCGTATACTCAATCAGCGTAAGGTTCATCTTTAACTTCCGCCAGATCACCGGGACAGCGGCGGCCGGTCCCTCCGCCCGGAGCAAAACGACCAGCCGCCCCATGTGGGATTGGACTCCAGGAGCCCGGAGGAGATCGGTCACGCCCAAAAGGAAAAGCAACGCGGCCACCCCGCCCAAAACCAAGAGAAGCCTCTGCCTGGCGGAGAAAGGCCGCCCGGAAAAGGAAAAACCGGTGACCAGATAGGCGACGGCCAGGGCGATTGCTCCCCCCAGGTTGGCGCCGTGCCACGGCGCGGCCACCGCATAAAGCCAGAGAATAAAAAGGAGACCGGTGATAACCGGCATTATCCAGGGACGGCGGGCAACCGCGGATCTGCCCCCGGCTTGGTCCCAGAGAAAAGTAATACCTGTGACTGATCCCCCGAGGAGAACCCCCAGGTATTCATTGCCGATCCCATAATACCGCGCCCCGCCTACAGGACTGAACCCCAGCAAGGAACCGCTCATTAACGGCGAACCCCGGAAGATATCCCCGAGGATGGCTAGGGAGGTCACCAGGCCGAGGAAGGCGGGGACAGCTGCGCGCCTCCCCTGCCTGCGAAAAATTCTCCCAGTCCCGGCCCAACCGGCGCCCAGGGCCACAGCCAAGAGGTAAAGGGTAATCCCGGGTACGCCCGGGGTCCCGAACCATGGCAAAACCAAAAGCCCCAGCGGTATGCTGGTAATTCCGGCGAGGAGAACTTGCAAGAGAGAGAAAAAGCGGGGGCTGCGGAAGCGCGGGTGCAGGATAAAGAGGAGAACCAGGAGGAAAAGGGCGATCTGGATGAAGACAAAACCTTTCAGCACCGGTCCCCTGGCATTATTAACCTGGACCACCCGGTGATTCTTCTCCGCCAGGGTTTGAAGGGGGAAATCCGCAGGCGCCCAGGAGAGGGGGCGGCCCGGGAAACCGGAGGGGGGCTTGATCTCAAAGGCGGCAAAGAGAGTCGCCGCCAGGTCGGGAAAGGCAATAATCCCGGGCTGCCGGGTACTGGGCGAATAAAGCAGTCCCCGCTGAAAACCCGGCCCGGCGGCCAGGACCGGGGTCAGTGTATCGCCCTGGTCCACCGCATCCCGGGAGGGATAGGGAGTAACGATAAAAAGCACCGTCCGCTCCAGATCAATCGTGGCCAGAAGCGCCCCTAAAAAACTGTCCGCCGCTGCCAAGGCCTGGAGCCGGTATGCTTGCCGCAAGCCGGGCAAGAGGTATTCCCGGTACTTTTCTACCCGGGAAGAATCCCCCAATTCCACAAGAATGCAGTCGGCCTCCGCCAATAACCGCAGCAGTGCCGTATGGAGCCGCCGGTAATCGGTTTCCATCCCCCATGGCCGCAAGGGGTTGGCGCGGGAGAGCCCGGGACCCACCTCCCCGCGGGGAATAATCCCGGCGCTGTTCATCGCTGCCAGCGCTATCTCCCGCCCCGGGCCCGCCGGTGTCTTGGCATTGCCGAGGACAGCCACTCTTACCCCGCCCTGCGCCATGGTTTCGCCGAAGGTGCCAAGGCCCAAAACCATGGGGAGGGCGGCATTATTCTTGAGAAGACGCGGCCAGTCCATGACCAGCAAAGCCCCGGACGGGGGCGCAATCCCCGTCCGCCGGAGAAAGACCTCGCCGGCGGTACCAGTTTCGTGCGTCTCCCCGGTTTGCAGGACCGTCCCGGCCTCCGGGGAGCCCAGGGCCCGTTCTCCTGCATTGAAGGTGGCATAGGCGTTCTCCGGGCTGAAAGACCCGGCAGTCCGGACATTCATCAGCCCCACCGCCCCCCGCTCCGCCAGGGCTCTAAAGTGCGGTGTCTCCGCCGCCTGCCAGTCGGCAAGGGAAAGACCGCCCAAAAAAAGAACGATCGCTTTTTCGCACGGGCGTGAAGGCTCCCCGGCGGCCGGCTCCACCCCGGCAAAGACGGGGGCAACAAAAAAAAGGGCCAGGCAAGCGGTGAAGATCCCCGCCTGCCGGCCTGAAGGTCTTAGCCCTGTTCTCCCGGGATCAGGCACGTACGTCACCGCCTCTTCTGCTCTTTTCTCCAGAATACCCGGGTATTATCAGGTTTATCCTGCCCGGAAAACCGCGGTTTTACACGTACGCGCCCATTTTAACCGGTTTAACCGTTGCCCGGAAATATTTCTTTTACCCCTCCCCGCTACTTGCTGCTTCTCCGTAAGTACTCGCCGGTCCGGGTGTCCACTTGAATAATATCGCCCTCGTTGATAAAGAACGGGACGTTCACGGTGACTCCCGTCTCCAGTTTTGCGGGTTTGGTGCCGCCGGCGGCGGTGTCGCCCTTGAACCCCGGCGCGGTCTCCACCACCTCAAGCTCGACAGTATTGGGGAGGGTCACGCCAATCGGGTTCCCCTCGTAGAACTGGACCATTACCTCCATATTCTCTTTGAGGTATTTAATCCCGTCCCCCAGCAACTCTTCATTCAGGCTCACCTGCTCATAGGTCTCCATATCCATGAAGACATAATCGGCATCGCTTTTATAGAGATACTGCATCTCTCTGGTTTCAATCCGGGCCAAACTCACCTTTTCCCCGGCGTTGAATGTTTTTTCTATTACATAACCGGTGCGAATATTCTTCAGCTTGCTCCGGACAAAAGCCGATCCTTTCCCCGGTTTGACGTGGAGAAAATCCACCACTGTGTAGAGTTCGCCGTCCAACTCGATGGTCAGGCCTGTCCGGAAATCATTAACTGAAATCATGACATAACCTCCTCCGCGTCTTAGCGCAAAAACGCTTTCTTGATTATTTTACCACAATCCAGCCGGGGGTGTCGAGGATTTTTCCTGTTGCCCGGGGGTTCCGGGGATACCGGCCCCTACCCGTAAATATAACCGTATTTCTCCACAGCATAACAGAGCGCCCGTAAATTCTCAAAGGATGTCCCGGGGTTGATCCCGCCGATGGTGGTCAGGATTAACCTCTTGCCCGGCCCGGCCTGGGAAATATCCCGCCGCACGCAGGCCTCGACATCCGCCGGCGACCCATGCAAAAGAACGGTAGCCGGGGGGATCTGCCCGTGGACAATCACTCCGGGCAGGTGCTCCAGGATCTCGGCGGCCGTTATGTACGGGTCGATATTGACCTGATTAACCCCAAGCTCCCGCAGGGAGTCAAAATGGTGGCTCATGTGGTAATCCGCATGGTAATAGCGGCGGTCATCTTCCCCCGGGGCAAAAAGGCTAAAGAGGTCCTTTTCCGCCGCAAAGAAAAACTCCCGGTAAAGCCGGGGGGAGAGCATTCCCGTCAGGTCGCTGGCCAGGGAAAGCCCGCCTTTGACACCCGTGGCCTCCCGCAGCCCCCGGAGGTAGCGGACGGAAGTTTCGAACCAGCATTCAACCAGGGCACGGATCTCCTCCGGGTTGGTATGGAGCCAGGTCAAGAGGTTGGTAATCCCGCATAACTGCCCCAGAACCGCGGCGCAGCCCTTCATCCCTTCCCCGGCGGCAAGCTCCATCCCGTAACTTGCCTTGATCTTCTCCCGCCATTCCAGGTACTTGGGGACCAGCCCCGCGGTCAGGGGGTCCTGTTTTGCCATTTTGGCGACGAAACCCTTAATCTGTCCCGGTTCGGTGATCACCGGCGCCAAAATAGGAGCGGAGCTTTTATGGTAATTTACTTCCCCACCGTAAACGGAAGCATCCAGGACCACCCCGAAATCCACCGCCGGTTCAAGGGTATAGCCCAGCTCTTTCCGGGTAATTTCGCTGCACCGCAACCTGCTCTCCTGCTGGTAGGTGAAGTCCGTGTAATAGCGGGCGGGATCCAATTGCAATAGGTGGCAGATCCAGTCCCCGTCGAAGCGGAGACTCACCGGCACCCGCGGGATCTCCCTGCGCAAATCCAGGCATTCCCGGTTAATCTCCCAAAACCTCTCCCAGTCAAAGGACATCCTCGCAAACTCCTCCCGCGGAACGTAACCCTCTCCCACCTCTACCAGAAAAAACGCGGCGTACGGGCCGCGTCAAGGGATATCCGGGTACGGGGTCTTCGGACTCCTGGTCAAAACCTGGCAACCCTCTCCGGTGATGACCGCCACATCCTCGATCCTGATCCCTCCCCAATCCGGCAGGTAGATCCCGGGTTCAACGGTGACGACCATCCCCGGTTCCAGGACCGTCTCCTGACCCGGAGATAAACGGGGGGCTTCATGAACAGCCAAGCCCAGGCCGTGGCCGAGCCCGTGGCCGAAATTCGGGCCATAACCGGCCTTTTCCAGCACTTCTCTGGCCAAAGCGTCAGCCTCCGCTGCGGTCATCCCCGGTTTAAGCCCGGCCAAGGCCCGTTCCTGGGCCTCCAGGACCAGGCGGTAAACCCGCTCCTGCTCCGCGCCGGGCTTTTTCCCCACCACCACCGTGCGGGTAAAATCACTGCAGTACCCCGCATAAACCGCACCGCCGTCCACCACCACCAGATCCCCCGGGCACAAGACCCGGCTGCCGGCCGCCCCGTGCGGCATGGCGCTCCGCGGCCCGGAGGCCACCAGCGTCGGGAAGGAAGCGGCGGACGCCCCCTCCTCTCTCTGGAAAAACTCGAAGAGGGCGGCGAGTTCTTCCTCGCGGCGGCCGGGTTTAATCTCGGGCAACAAACGCTCCCAGGCCCGGTCGGTGATGGCGACGGCCTTGGCGATCAACTCAACCTCCGCCGGGGACTTCACCGCCCGCAGGCGGCCGGGGAAGCCTTCCTTGGGTACCAGCCGCCCAGCCCCCACCTGCCCGGCCAAGAACCGGTAATCCCTCTCCACCAGGTGGTCGGATTCAAAGCCCCAGTGGGCCAGGGGGCCGCCCCGGTCCAGCAAAAGCTGGGCAACACTCTCCCAGAGCTTCTTTCCCTGTTTCTGCAGGTCAATACCGGTCCCGGCTGTTTCCGCCGCCGCCTGTTCCAGGTAGCGGAAATCGGTCAAAAGAACCGCCCATTCCTGCGCTACCAGGAGAACCCCGGAACTCCCGGTGAAACCACTCAGATAGCGGCGGTTCTCCGGGGAGACGACAATAAACCCGTCCAGTTCTTCTGCGGCCAGTAACTCCCGGAACCTTTCCAACCGGCCTTTTTGTTCTTCCAGTGAAATACCCATTTCCTTCACCCTCGGCAGTTTCCCCTTAGAGGCGGTGACGGTCCGCTTCATTATACCTCCAGGCCGGCGCCGCCCGTCCCGTGCGCAGGCAAGCCCGGGCAAACCTTAGATATAACCGGCGACCAGGTCTCCCACCTCAGTGGTGGTGTAACCCATTTTCCCGGCGGAAAGCGACTTCAAGTCGTTGGCCACCACCTTCATAATAGCGGCTTCCACCGCCGCGGCCGCCTCTTCTTCCCCTAATTGCTCCAGCATCATCTGGCCGGCGGCAATCGCAGCCAGCGGGTTAATCATATTCTTCCCGGTGTACTTGGGGGCGGAACCGCCGATCGGCTCGAACATGGAGACCCCTTCCGGGTTGAGGTTCGCGCCGGCGGCAATCCCCATCCCGCCCTGGAGGACCGCTCCCAGGTCGGTTATGATATCGCCAAACATGTTGTCGGTGACAATAACATCAAAATATTCCGGGTTTTTCACCATCCACATGGTGGTGGCGTCCACATGCGCATAATCGGTGGTGATATCCGGGTACTCCTTCGCCACCTCGTAGAAGGTGCGCTCCCAAAGGTCAAAAGCATAAGTAAGAACATTGGTTTTCCCGCAAAGGGTGAGGCGTTTCTTTTTATTCCGCTTCCGGCAGTATTCAAAGGCAAAGCGTATGCAACGCTCCACCCCTTTCCGGGTGTTAATCGATACCTGGATTGCGGTCTCGTCGGGGGTCCCCTTCTTCAAAAACCCGCCGCTGCCCGTATACAACCCCTCAGTGTTTTCCCGGACAACGACAAAGTCAATGTCTTCCGGCCCCTTATCCTTCAACGGCGTCTCCACCCCCGGGTAGAGTTTTACCGGGCGCAGGTTGATGTATTGATCCAGTTCAAAGCGGAGCCGCAAAAGGATCCCTTTTTCCAGGATTCCCGGTTTTACGTCCGGATGGCCGATTGCCCCCAGATAAATCGCGTCTTTTGCTTTTAACCGTTCAACCTCGTCGTCGGAAAGGATCTCGCCGGTTTTCAAGTACCGGTCCCCGCCGAGATCAAAATATTCCAGATCCAGTTCAAAGCCGAATTTCTTGGCTGCGGTTTGTAAAACCTTAACCCCTTCGGCCACCACTTCCGGCCCGGTCCCGTCCCCGGGTACGACCGCAATATTATACCTTGCCATTTTTCTCCTCCCTATCCATAATAAAATATATTACTTTATTAACCGTTATTCTAGCATATCGCCAAAGGCCCGGCAAGCCGTACCGGCGCCCAGGTTTGCCTTATAGGAAATACTCCACGCCGGCGAGGAAGATCCGCCCGTCCTTTTCCCCGGGGATATTCTTGGCCACATAGGGCCCGACCCGTTCCGCATGGGCCATCCGGCCAAAAATCCGCCCGTCGGGGCTGGTCAGCCCTTCCACCGCCCCGGCCGAACCGTTGGGGTTATACGGTGGATGCAGGGCGGGATTTCCCTCCGGATCCACATAGACCGTGGCAATTTGGGCGTTGGCAAAGAACCGGTCCAGATCAGCCGGGCGGGCAATGAACCGTCCTTCGTTGTGGGAAACGGGAAGGGAATAAACCTCCCCCGGGTTTGCCCGGCGCAGCCAGGGCGAATTATTGGCCACGACTTTCACTTGGACAAAACGGGAGACATGGCGCCCGGATACGTTAAGGGTGAGCGCGGGCGAATCCTCGCCGGCCTCCCGGAACTCACCGTAGGGAAGGAGCCCCAGCTTGAGCAGGGCCTGAAAACCGGCGCCGATCCCCAGGATCAGGCCGTCCCCTTTATCCAGGAATTCATTCAACGCCTCTTTGACAAGGGTATTCCGGAGAAACGCCGCCATGAACCGGGCGGAACCGGCCGTCCCGTTTCCTGGGCTGAAACCGCCGGGTAAAACCAGGATCTGTGCCTGCCCGATCATCTTTGCCACCTGACGGAGGCTCTCGTCGATCTCTTGGGAGGAAAGGTTCTTTATGACCAGGGTCTCGACGAGGCCGCCGGCCCTCTCAAAAGCGGCGGCGGCATCATATTCGCCGTTGGTCCCGGGAAATACCGGGATGAAGACCCGCGGTTTTGCCAGGCGGACCGTGGCCTTGGCCTGTTCCCCGCCGCCGGCCGGAACCGGCGGCGCCAACACCGGCGCACCGGCCTTGCCGGGTCCGAGGGGCGGGAAGACCCCGGCCAGGGGCTCCTCCCACTTCTCCACTGCCGCCGCCAGGGGGATCTCCGTCCCGTTCACCCGGATCACCGGTTCGGCGATGGTCACCCCCAACTCTTTATACTCCAGTCCCGCCAAGAGGGCCGCCGGGTCTTCCCCGGCGGGGATCTCCAGGACCAAAGAGCCGTATGCGGGGGTAAAGAGTTGTTCAAGGCCGGTTTCCCCTGTAAACTCCAGGCCAATCATGTTCCCGAAGGCCATTTTGCTGAGGGCCGCAGCCAGCCCGCCCTCCCGGACCGTCTGCGCGGCAGTGACCTTGCCGGCGCCGGCCAGTTCGTAAAGGCGCCCGTAATTGGCGGCCAGTTGCCGGAGATCCGGCAACTCCCCTTCTTTCCGGCCCAACGGGAGGTAGATAACCCGGCTGCCGGCGGCCTTGAATTCCGGGGAGAGGATCCGCCGGGCGTCCGCCGGGCAGACGGCCACTGCCACCACGGTCGGCGGGACATGCAGATCTTCAAAACTCCCGGACATGCTGTCCTTTCCCCCAACCGCCGGGATCCCCAGTTCGGTCTGGACATAATACGCCCCCAAAAGGGCGGCAAAGGGTTTCCCCCACTTAGCCGGGTCTTCTCCCAGCCGTTCAAAATACTCCTGCAGGGAAAGGCGGATCCGCCGGTAGTCGCCGCCGGCAGCCGCGATCCGCGCCACCGCCTCGACAATGGCGTAAAGGGCGCCATGGAACGGGCTCCATCTCCCAATGGCCGGGTTATACCCGTAACTCATCAACGTAGCGGTGGTGGTTTCCCCTCCTAAAACCGGGATCTTCGCCGCCATGCTCTCCGCCGGGGTCAACTGGTAAGCCCCGCCCAGCGGCACCAGGACCGTTCCCGCCCCGATGGTGCTGTCGAAGATCTCCACCAGCCCCCGCCGGCTGCAGACATTAAGACGCTGCAGGTTGCGAAGCCACGCAGTAGCCAGGTCGCCGGCGCCGTCCACTTCCGGCGGGAGTTGCCGGAAGTAACTCTCCGGCTGCGGGGCCTTAACCACAACCCGGGTTGTGGGGCGTACCCCGCCGCTGTCCAGGAAGTCCCGGTCCAAATCGACAATGGTCTTTCCCCGCCAGGACATCCGCATCCTCCGGCCGGCGGTCACCTCCGCGATCACCGTGGCTTCCAGGTTTTCCTCCCGGGCCGCCCGGATAAAGGCCTCCGCCTGGTCTTTTGCCACCACCACCGCCATCCGCTCCTGGGACTCGGAGATGGCAAGTTCCGTCCCGTCCAGGCCCGCATATTTCGCAGGCACGGCGTCCAAGTTGATCTCCAGCCCGTCCGCCAACTCGCCGACGGCCACCGAGACCCCGCCGGCCCCAAAGTCATTACATCTTTTAATCAAGCGGGTCACTTCCGGCCGGCGGAAGAGCCGCTGGATCCTCCGTTCCAGGAGGGGATCGCCCTTTTGCACCTCAGCCCCGCAGGTATAAAGGGATTCCTCCGTATGGGCCCGCGAGGAACCGGTGGCCCCCCCGCACCCGTCGCGGCCGGTCCGGCCGCCCAGCAAAATCACGACGTCCCCCGGCACCGGCCGTTCCCTGACCACATGGGCCCGGGGCGCCGCACCGATCACCGCTCCCATCTCCATCCGTTTGGCGACAAACCCTTCATCATAGACCTCCGCCACCAGCCCGGAAGCCACCCCGATCTGGTTACCGTAAGAACTATAACCCGCCGCCGCGGTGGTCGTAATCTTTCGCTGCGGCAGTTTGCCCGGGATAGTCTTCTCCACCGGCTGCCGCGGATCGCCGCTCCCGGTAACCCGCATCGCCTGGTAAACATAGGCCCGGCCGGAGAGGGGATCCCGGATCCCTCCGCCCAGGCAAGTGGCGGCGCCGCCGTCGGGTTCGATCTCCGTGGGGTGGTTATGGGTCTCGTTTTTAAACATCACCAGCCATTCCTCGGTCTTGCCATCCACCGTCACATCCACCTTAATGCTGCTGGCATTGATCTCCTCGGAAACCTCCAAATCCTCCAAAAGCCCTTTTTCCTTCATCTCTTTCCCCACGGCCGTTGCCAGTTCCATTAAGGTGAGATCCCCGTCGCCCTTGCCGGAAGCCCGGCGGTTTTCCAGAAACCGCTGGTAAACCCGGCGGAAAAACCCGGTATATTCCCCTTCTTCAAATTCCACCTCTTTGATCCCGGTTAAAAACGTCAGGTGCCGGCAGTGGTCGGACCAGTAAGTATCCAAAATCCGCAGTTCAGTAAGGGTCGGGTCCCGGCGGGCGGTATCCCGGAAGTACTGCTGGCAAAATTCCAGGCTCTCCCGGGACATCGCCAGATCCATCTCGCCCCTGATTCTTTCCAGGTCTTCCGGACCGGCGTCAATAAAGCCGGTGACAACCGCAACCTCCTCTGCTGCCGGAAACTCTTCCGCCAGGGTCGCCGGTTTTTCCAGGGGGGCTTCCCGCGACTCCAACGGGTTAATCAGATATTTTTTGATCTTCTCCATCTCTTCCCCGTTGATTTTTCCGGTCAAAACCAACACTTTGGCCACACGCACCGTTGGCCTTTCGCCCCCGGTTAAGACCTGCAGGCACTGGGCGGTGTAATCGCCCCGCTGGTCATACTGGCCCGGTTGGTACTCGATGGCCAGCACCCGTTCTTCGCTACCCGCCATTTCGGAGCGGGCGATCTCGCGCGCAAAATCCTCTTCCTCATAAACCAGGTCCACCGCCGGTTCGGCCAGCACAACCCGGCCCGCCTCCCGGTAAACGCTTTCCGGCAGGCCTTCAATATCGTAACGGGTAAGAATCCTGACCCCCGTCAACCCTTCCAACCCTAAATTATCCCGGAGTTCCTGGCACAGCCGGGCGGCCTCGCCGGCAAACTCCTGCTTCCTCTCCACATAAACACGGCTGACGTTATTTTTTTGCACTGTTGACCCCCACTTCCTTACTTGAGTTCTGCACGCGCATATTATTCTTCCCCCACCGCCCGGGGTTTCCGGCATTCCCGCGCAGTGGCGCTGCATAATTATGGAATCCCGATAATTATTATATCAATACAATTAATTATAAACGAAAGAGGCGGGAAGGGAAATAGCAATTTCCCCTTTACGAAAAAATAACGGTTGACCCTTCACCACAGATAAAGTATAATACTACCAGATAATATCAGGAGGTAATATCGGGTGGTGAGATCGTGGGTAAAAAAACCATGGATATGCGCAAGAGACAAGCCCGTATAATCGCGGAGATCGAACGGAATCCCTTTATTACCGACGAAGAACTAGCTTCTCTTTGCAACGTCAGTATCCACACGATCAGGGCCGACCGGAAAAAAACCGGCATCCCGGAGGTCCGGGAGAGAACAAAGGACGTAGCCCGCTTCTTGTTCGGCCAAACCAAGACGCTTAGCGCCCAAGAGATCACCGGCGACCTCCTGGAAGTCGAACTGAACCGGGAAGGCCTTTCCTTACTTGATACCGTCGAACAAATGGCGATCCGCAAATCCGGGATTGTCAGGGGGCATATCCTGTTTGCCCAAGCAAACACCCTGGCCAACGCTATTGTCGACGCGGACCTGGCCTTAACCAGGGAGTGCCATATTAAATTCCTGGCCCCGGTCCGCGCCGGTGAAAGGGTCCTGGCCAAAGCCCGGGTGACAAAGACAAAAGGCCGGAGAAAAGAAGTGGAAGTTATCATGAAAACCAGGGAAAAGGTGGTCTTCAGAGGCGAATTTACCATCCTCTGCCTGGACGCCAGGTTCGCCTCACGTCTCAAGATCAACAGAAGAGAGTTATCAGAGAATGAGGGGGAAAAAGCATGAAAAAAGTGGGTTTAGTGGTCACCGGAAGCTATGCGCCGGAAAGGAGACTGACCAACAGCGACCTGGAAAAGATGGTTGACACCACCGACGAATGGATTACCACACGGACAGGGATTAAAGAACGGAGGATTGCCGCTGACAATGAGCATGCCTCGGATATGGCGGTCGCAGCCGCCCGGGACTGCCTGGGAAAAACCGATCTCCGTCCCGACCTCTTAATTTCCTCCACGGCTACTGCCGAGAGAGCCTGTCCCTTCCAGGCCAGCATTGTCGCGAACCGTCTTAACCTGACCAACCTGGGCGCCTTCGACCTGAACGCGGTCTGCTCCGGCCTGGTCTACAGCGTGACAGTGGCGAAAAGCATGATCCAAGCCGGGCCCTACCGGAACGTCCTGATTACCGCCAGTGAAAAAATGTCCATGCTTACCGATTATACCGACCGGGCCAGTTGTGTGCTTTTTGGCGACGGCGCCGCCGCGCTCATGCTCAGCTCGGAACAGCCGGAACATGAGATCCTCGCCACAGAATTGGGGCTTGACGCCAGCGGCAGCGACTACGTGATCATGGGCGGCCGCGAAGACTATTACTTCCGCCAGGACGGCCGGAAGGTTTTTAAATTCGCCGTGACGATCATGGGTGAAGTGATTGAACGCCTCCTCAGCGAAAGCGGGGCCAGTAAAAACGATGACTTTTATGTCATTCCCCACCAGGCCAACTACAGGATCCTGGAATCGGCCGCCAACAACATCAATATCCCGTTGGACCGTTTTATCTACAATATCGAACGTTACGGCAACACCTCTTCCGCCTCCATCGGGTTGGCCCTGGACGAAGCAGTAAAGGAAGGACGCTTCAAAAAAGGCGACCTGGTCCTGCTCGTCGGGTTCGGCGGCGGCCTCAGCTGGGCCGGCGCAGCCATACGGTGGTAGGCCTGGAACTCGCCGTTCGTTACTCGTCGGTTCGTCACTCGTCGTTCGTCACTCGTCGTTCGTCACTCGTCGCTCGTCACTCGTCGCTCGTCACCTGTGTTCAACCTTCGATACCCAGGACTCATTGTTCAAGACTTTTCGCCCGGTTGTATGCACATCCGGGCGTTTCTTATGTCCATCGCCGGATTGCCGGCAGGCCAACCCCCAG
>ERZ773359.771-NODE-771-length-46083-cov-22.224928_pt1 | contig 46083 bp, 46 predicted proteins | sample MGYA00374955_ERZ773359 | MGnify/ENA primary metagenome ERZ773359 (study PRJEB29098, sample SAMN04486028) | biogas fermenter metagenome | study: EMG produced TPA metagenomics assembly of the Biogas fermentation microbial communities from Germany - Plant 4 DNA1...
TTCAGGGGGGATTCATTCATCGCTGAATGTGAGGTTCCTCTTCTTTTTTCCATAAACTATTTCCTGCAAAGACCTACAGTAATTTTACACTAACGCGGTTTATTGTACTTGTTTAGTTTTTGTTGAGAAATAGCATTGTAGAATAGAGTAAAATCTTGTAAAGGAGTTGTGGTGTGATGACGAAAAGACTTGCTTTGAGCCTGGTAATCCTGATTGCGGCAGTCCTGCTCTATTGCGGGTTTGTCCTCGCGGCTTCCCCGGAGTTTTCCGCGGATATGATTGTGACCGATGCCAAAGGTAACGTGACAACAGGGAAAATCTATATGAAAGGAAATGAGAAAGTCCGCCAGGAAGTCAAGTCCGGTGATGACGTGAGCGTCACCATCCTGAGGCTGGATAAAAAAGTCTCCTGGACCCTGATGCCGGAGAAGCAATACATGGAAGTTGCCTTCAACTTTGATCCCAACCAGTTAAACCCGGATTTTGCGTATGAGATGAAGACCATCGGCAACGAGACGGTTAATGGTTACTCTTGTCAAGTGGTGGAGTATGTTTATAAAGACAAGAAACTCGGTTCTTTGGTACAATGGATCGCCGATGACCTGGGTTTTGCGGTTAAAACCCAGACCAAGAATGCCCGGGGAAAGGTCGAGTCAACCGTTGAGTATAAGAATATTGCCGTAGGACCCCAGCCCGATAATTTATTCGAGATTCCCGCCGGCTACAAGAAGTTTTCCTTATTCCAACTGCCGTTCTAGCTGTTCAGAGATTTTCAGGATTACCTGCTAAAGAACTGGAGGTTACTGGCAAAGATCCGGCGATTACCAGGAAAGTAAGCATAGCAGTTATGATGATAAACAAGAGCCTTGGCGTCGCCCCGCGCATGGGGTACTACCAAGGCTCTTCTTTATATATTAATATACATATTAATATTTTGCGTGTTTTGCCTTATTATGGCCTATTGTGCAATTGTTTTATTTGATAACTCCTGAAGTTGTATGATCAAACCGGTTACCACCAATGGCGAACAGAAGTTCATTCCCTTTTTTCCCTACAGTTTTGATCAACCCGCATTTGCGCAGGGAGTAGGTGAGCATACGGGCGATTTGTACAGGTTCTCCCAGTAGCGAAGCCAGTTCCTTATTGGTAAAGGGCGCAGTCAATCCTTCCGGCAGGAACCCCAGGAGGTCTTTATGGTTTTTCAGTTCTATGCGGTCAACAACTTCCAGGAGTTTTCTGTCCTGGCGGCTTGCCCCTTTTCTCCGCCAACTTCCCTTTCCGTCTTCGCACCAGATCTCTTCTTCCCTGGTCAGGAGAACCTCAATTACCAGATTCTTTCCGTTGAGGAGATCCGGAACCCTGATCAACTCGGTGAACAAGTGGATGGGTTTTCCCTTTTTCGGTGATTTCCTTCTTCTGATGAATTCCCCTGTTGCCGTGGTCCGGACAATCCATTTCTCCACAGGAACCGGGTAGACCAGGCGGACATGGTGGCGTTCGGCAAGAACCTTCAGTTTGCGGGCGATTGCGTAAAAATTCTTCGTCTGTATCTCAATAAGCTCCTGCTCACCGTGGGGGTAGAACCGCACGAGATCGACAATATAGCCGTCGACATAAGCTTCAATTTCATCTCCGGGTTGGGCATACCATTCTTTTAATGCCGCATGCAGGGAGTGTTCGTTTTCCGTGCCAATTTTGTTGACGGGGTTCGTAACTTCCGGTTCTGTTTCTCTCTGGTTAGCCATTGTGATCCCCTGTTACTTTTATTTTCCTTCCCTTCCCATCATCTCTTCTCCAAATCACCGGGCAATCCTCTTTAAACCGGGAATATAAGCCGGATAATTTATGGTGTTTACAGAAACCCCCTTGCTCATTCCATATTATATGGTAGTGTGAAAGTTTGACATGTACTCACAATCTTATTATTACTTGACAGTAACCGGTACAATTATATATAATTTTCTCTAAAAGACATGGAATGTTTCGTAAGATTATTTTTTTTAAGGAGGGTTTCTGAATGAGCGGGAAAACAAACCGCAATCTGTGGATTGCCCTGATTGTGGTGGTGGTCGCTGTTATCCTGGTTCTGGCGTTCACCGGGGTCTTCAAAAAAGCCGAAACGCAAGAGATTAAAATCGGTATTGTCGGCCCCCATACCGGCCCGGTTGCCGTTTACGGGGAAGCTGTCCGTGACGCGGCTCTGGTGGCGATTGAGGAGATTAACGCGGCCGGCGGCGTCCTGGGGATGAAGTTTGTCCCTGTTATTGAGGACACCAAGGGCGACGGTGCGGAGGCCAGCAACGCTGTTAACAAGGTGATCACCAGGGACAAAGTGGTGGCCATTATCGGGCCGGTCATCAGCTCCACCGCCAATGTGGCCGGAGCCATCGTCAACAGGGAGAAAGTACCGATGATTGCTCCCGCCGCTACGGCCGTTGAGGTTACGCACGCCGGGGAATACACCTCCCGCGTTTGCTTCCTCGACTCTTACCAGGCCACGGTGATGGCGAAATTCAGCCGTGAGGAACTGAAAGCGGAAAAAGCGGCGATCCTTTTTGATGTGGCCAGTGATTACAGTATCGGGTTGAAAGATGTTTTTGCCGAGAAGTTTGTGGAATACGGCGGGGAAATTGTCGAGGTTGTCTCCTATACCAGCGGCGACAGTGATTTTAGCGCCCAGTTGACCAAGATCAAGGCAGCCGCGCCGGATGTTATTTACCTGCCGGTCTACTACAATGATGACATTCTCATCCTGCGGCAAGCCAGAAACCTGGGGATTACCGCGGCTTTCCTCGGGGCTGACGGCTGGGATGCCCCGGAATTGATCGAAGGCGCCGGGGATGCGGCGGAAGGCTGTTATTTCACCACCCACTACACCATCCACGACCCGTCCCCAGTCGTCCAGAACTTCGTCCAGAAGTTCCAGGAGAAATACGGGAAACCCCCGATTGTATTTAACGCTCTGGGTTATGATGCCGTCAAGATGCTGGCGGACGCCATTGAGCGGGCGGGGAGCCTGGACCGGGAAGAGATCAAAGACGCCATCAACAGCACCGAGAATTTCGAGGGCGTTACCGGGATGATCACATTGGACGAGAACAGGAACCCGTACAAAGAAGTTACCATTGTTACGGTGAAAAACGGCCAGTTTGAACTGGTCACCAAGTTGCTGCCATAATCCGGATTTCCGGAAGAAGGGTAAAGAGGAGATATCTCCTCTTTACCCTGTTTTTAATGTCTTACAGGGTCAAGGGAGTGAAGCCATGTCCCAGTTTTTACAGCAGATAGTCAACGGGCTTTCTCTAGGCAGTATTTATGCGCTGATTGCCCTGGGTTATACCATGGTCTACGGGATCATCAGGTTAATCAACTTCGCCCACGGGGATATCTATATGGTTGGCGCCTTTGTCGGGTACTTTGCCTTCCGTGCCGGGCTGCCGCTGCCGCTGGTTTTTTTTCTGGCAATGGCTGTTCCGGCCTTATTTGGGTTGACAATAGAGTTTTTTGCTTATAGGCCTTTACGGAAACGCAACGCGCCGCGGATTGCCGCTTTGATTACAGCCATTGGGATGTCGCTTTTCCTGGAAAACTTGGGGATCCTGATTTTTTCCCCGGATCCCCGGCCGTTCCCCCGGGTTTTTACGAACGAACCGATTTACTTCGCCGGGGGGGTAACCATTTCCATCCCGCAAATCTTAACGCTGGCGTTCACTTCTGTACTAATGATCTCCCTTACGCTTTTTATCCGTTTTACCAGAACCGGCAAGGCGATGCGCGCCGTCTCCCAAGATGCGGAGGCTGCCCAGTTGATGGGGGTTAATATCGACCGGATTATCTCCGTCACTTTTGTGATCGGGTCGGCCCTGGCCGGCGCCGCCGGTGTAATGGTGGGAATCCTGATCCCCCGGATTGAACCGTTGATGGGGATTATGCCCGGTTTAAAGGCATTTGTGGCCGCGGTGATCGGGGGTATTGGCGTTATCCCCGGCGCCATGTTGGGCGGCATGTTAATGGGAATGGCGGAAACCCTGGTTACAGCCTTTATCTCTTCCACTTGGCGGGATGCCATTGCCTTCGGTTTGCTCATTGTCATTCTTTTGATTAAGCCCTCCGGTATCTTTGGCTCCAGCAGCCGGACCAAAGTGTAGGTGATAAGATGGAAACACAGACAACAACCGGATTGGAAAAAGCAAAAGCTGTGGAAAAATGGCGGACGCATCTGTTCCCCGCAGGATTGGCAATCCTGATCCTCCTCAATATCCTTATCTTCATGGAGCACTTGGGTTTCAGCATTGTCAGCCGGTACTACAAGGGCATCTTGATTCTCGCCTTCATCAATATCATCCTTGCTGTGAGCCTTAATTTGATTAACGGCATCACCGGGCTTTTCTCCATTGGACATGCTGGTTTTATGGCGGTGGGGGCTTATGTTTCCGCGTTGCTCTCGCTGAATATGGGCAGGTGGGAGTTTGTCTCCCCCCAGGTACAGGCAGTGATCCAGTTCCCCCTGGTTTTGCTCGCAGGCGGGTTGGCGGCAGCCCTGGCCGGGCTGGTGATTGGCATCCCCACCCTGCGCCTGCGCGGGGATTACCTGGCCATTGCCACTTTGGGTTTTGGTGAGATTATCCGGGTGGTTGCCCTTAACTTGAATATTACCAGGGGCGCGCGGGGGATAGCTTCGATCCCGAATTACACCAGCCTCTGGTGGGCGCAGCTTTTTGCCGTTGTAACCGTGGTGATTATCTGGAATATTGTCCATTCCAACCATGGCCGGGCAATGGTGGCGATCCGTGAAGATGAGATAGCGGCGGAGGCCATGGGGATAAACACCACCTATTACAAGGTGCTCTCCTTTACCATCGGCGCCTTCTTTGCCGGTGTGGCCGGGGGCCTTTTGGCCCATCATCTTACGTTTATTTCCCCAAAGGCTTTTGACGTATTGAAGAGCATCGAGATTCTATTAATGGTTGTCTTGGGTGGTTTGGGCAGCATTACCGGTTCGGTCATTGCCGCCATAGTCCTGACAGCCCTCCCGGAGGTACTGCGTTTCCTCCAGGCTTACCGGATGGTGATTTACGCCGGGACCCTGGTGGTCTTGATGATCTTCCGGCCGCAGGGCCTTTTTGGCCGGGCGGAAGTGGATTTGACGGTTTTCAAGTCGTTCTTTAGAAGCCGGACGGGGGAAGAGGTGACGTCCCGGCCGGAAAAACGGGGTGGTAACGGTGGCTCTGCTTAAAGTTGAAGACATCTCGATCTCCTTCGGGGGGCTGCGGGCGGTTTCCGGTTTTAACCTCGAGCTTAAACCGGGTGAACTGGTTGGGTTGATCGGCCCGAACGGCGCCGGCAAAACCACGGTTTTTAATATTCTCACCGGTTTCTACCAGCCGCAGGAAGGGCGGGTCATTTTTGACGGCAAGGACATCACCGGCCTGGGCTGCCATAAGATTAACCGGCTGGGGATTGGCCGGACCTTCCAGAATATCCGGCTCTTTAACGAGCTGACGGTTCTGGATAATGTGAAGATCGCATACCAGTATGCCGGGAGGTATTCCTGGCGCCATACGATCTTCAGGACCGGGTCGTACCGCCGTTCTGAAAAGGAGATTGCCGATTGGGCCTTAAGCCGGTTGGAGATTTTTAACCTGGACGGCAAGGCGGGGGAGATCGCCAAAAACCTGCCCTACGGTGAACAACGGCGGCTGGAGATTGCCCGTGCCCTGGCCGGCCGCCCGAAGCTGTTGCTTTTGGACGAACCGGCGGCGGGGATGAACCCCCAGGAGACCATGGAACTATTGGAGCTTATCAAGTGGTTGCGAAAGGAGTTTTCCTTGACCATCTTCCTGATTGAGCATGATATGAGCCTGGTGATGAAGTTATGTGAGCGGATCCTGGTCCTGGATTACGGAATGACCATTGCCGAGGGGTCTCCGGAAGAGATCAGGAACAATCCCCGGGTAATCGAAGCCTATCTGGGAGAGGAGGTTTCCTGATGCTAACCGTTGAGAACCTGCATGTTTATTACGGCGCCATCCATGCCATCCAGGGGATTAGTTTTTCCGTACGCCAAGGGGAGATTGTGACCCTGATCGGGGCCAACGGCGCCGGCAAGAGCACGATCTTAAAGACCATTTCCGGGCTCCTCCAACCCCGCGAGGGCAAGATCCTTTTGGAAGGGGAAGAGATCTCAACCCTGGCCCCCCACCAAATTGTGGCCCGGGGTATCTCTCAGGTACCCGAGGGGCGGAGGGTCTTTCCCGAGCTTTCGGTCTTGGAAAACCTGGAACTCGGGGCTTACCAGCGAAAAGGTAAGGAACACCTGAAAGAGTTGGAGTGGGTCTTTGAACTCTTCCCCCGGCTGGAGGAGAGAAAAAACCAGCCGGCTGGGACCCTTTCCGGCGGCGAGCAGCAGATGCTGGCGATTGGCCGGGGACTGATGGCCAAGCCGCGGTTGTTGCTCTTGGATGAACCTTCCATGGGTTTGGCCCCGCTTTTGGTGAAAGAGATCTTCGCCATTATCCAGGAGATCAATGCGGCCGGAACCACAATCCTGCTGGTGGAGCAGAACGCGCATATGGCGCTCTCCATTGCGCAGACCGGATATGTCTTGGAAACCGGTGAGATTGTACTCTCCGGTTCAGCGGCAGAGCTTGTCCGGAACGAAGAGGTACGAAAGGCCTATTTAGGACTCTAAGGAGGGGTTTTTTGATGTTCGTGGGCACGTATATGACGAAGAATCCGCTGACCATCCCGGAGGATATGCCGGTTCAAGAAGCCGAAGAGCTTATGCGGAAACACAAGATCCGCCGGCTGCCGGTAGTCAAAGGAGATAAGCTGGTCGGGATCGTTACCGAGATTGATCTGCTCCGGGTTTCACCGTCCTCGGCCACCTCGTTGAGTGTCTTTGAATTGAATTATCTCCTCTCCCGCCTCCAAGTGAAAGACGCGATGACAAAAAACCCCCGGACCATAAGTCCGGATGCGACCCTCGAAGAAGCGGCCTTGATCATGAGGGAGAATAACGTGGGCGCCCTTCCCGTGGTGGATAACGGGAAACTGGTGGGGATCATAACCGAAAGCGATATCTTTGACGCGTTTATCGATCTGATGGGCCTGCGCCAGACCGGCACCCGGGTGGTGATTGATGTGGAAAACCGCCTCGGGGTCGTGGCCGATGTAACCGATGTTATCAAAGCCCACGGGGTCAGTATTATCAGCCTGGCCTGCCACTGCCGGGACGACGGGACCTCCGGCGAACTGGTCTTGCGCCTGGATACCCAGGACCCCGGGAAGCTCCTGGCGGATTTGGAAAAACGGGGGTACCGGGTCGTCCACGTGACCGCTTGGTCTTAACCCGTCCCGGATAATCTATTCTCACCGGAGATAATTGACAGGTTCCCGCGTGTGCACGATCTCTATTGCGAGCGACGAAAAACGAGCCACGAGACTGACAGGTTCGCGCCCACGCGCGTTGCCCATTTTCGCACCGTTTCTTTTCACCGGAAACCATTTGCCAACATCAATAGTGTTGGCAAATTGTGTTTTTCCCAATGAGTAGTGAGAAAATGTACCAAAAGTTTCACGGGCGAGTATATAGAATATATAATATATAAGAACCTAATTACCTTGGCCTTTAACGCGCAACATCTGAGATAAGAGGAGAGGCAGATGCATAAGGATTATACCGGCCGCAAACTGATGCTTCGTCTTTTTATCCTCCTGGTTATTGTCAATTCAGGCCTCTTGCGCTTGGATTCGGTTTCATCGCCCCAACCCGGCGTGCTATTGCTTTCGCCCGAAAGGATCTTAGCCTTCCGGGGAGCAAAAGCCCGGGCTGAAGAGGAGAAGCCAGAGTTGGCGGCCATACCGCCGGCAACGAAAGAAACCTCCGGGATTTCTTTCACCAACTTTGCCAGTGGGGATTATGAGCCGGTCTTCCCGCTCCGGCGGGTCGAACCGGTTCCCATGCCTCCTGAAGTAAGGGGGGTCTATGTCACGGGTTGGACCGCCGGCTCGCCGGCGCGTTTCTCCGCCCTGCTGGAACTGGCCGAGAAGACTTGCATCAACACCCTGGTCATTGATATCAAGGATGACACCGGTTTGGTGAGTTATTACTCAAGTTTGCCGGTAGTCCGGAAACTGGGGGCGTGGGCGGAGAAGATCGGGAACCCCGAAAAGATGCTGGCCACTTTAAAGCAGCGGGGGATATACCCCGTTGCCAGGCTGGTGCTGTTTAAAGACCCGGTTTTAGCCAAGAAACGCCCGGATTTGGCGGTGCAAAACAGCAAGGGCGGCATTTGGGTGGATAACAAGGGCATTGGCTGGGTGGACCCGCACAGCAGGGAGGTTTGGGAGTACAATCTCGCCATCGCCAAAGAAGCCGCGGCCATGGGGTTTCCGGAGATCCAGTTTGATTATGTTCGTTTCCCCAGTGACGGCCGGTTGGATGAATGCCTCTACTCCCATGCCTATGGGAAAAGAAAGCCCGAGGTTATTGAGGATTTCCTGCGGTATGCCCGGGAACAACTGGAACCGTTGGGCGTTGAGGTTTCGGTGGATCTTTTTGGCCTGGTTTGCTCGGACCCCGGGCATATAGGGATTGGCCAGAATTTGGAGGGGGTTGCCAGGGTTGTTGGTATCATTTCCCCCATGGTTTACCCCTCCCATTACTACCCGGGAACTTACGGGCTGGCCGACCCGGACCGGCAACCCTATGCCACGGTCTACCGCAGCCTGGCCGATGCGCAAAAGCGGTTGGCCCGGGGGGACGAATCTGTGCGCGGGGCGCGTTTGCGCCCTTGGTTACAAGCCTTTTCGATTAAAGCCAAATACGGGCGGGAAGAGATTCTCGCCCAGATCAAGGCGGCCCGCGCCGCCGGTGTCAACGACTGGCTGTTTTGGAACGCCGGCAGCAGGTATAATCCTGCCCATTACCCGGATGAACAGGAATTGGCAGCCTTGGAGGCGGTCCCGCCCGAACTCCCGCGGGAAGAGGAAAAACCATTGACAGAGGGGGAACCGGCGGGCAAGGAAGTGTTGGCAGGGGAACCGTTAACAGAGGAGCCGGCGGCTGGAGAACCGTTGACAGGGGAACCGTTAACGGAAGAGCCGGGTACCGGAGAACCGTCAACAGGGGAGCCGGTGACTGAAGAACTGTCAACCGGGGATTTACTAGAGGACCAGGCGGGCGGGGAGGAAACAACCGGGGCGCCGGCTCCGGGAGAGGAACCGGCCGGGGAAATGACGGAAGAACCGCCAACAGGGGAGCCGGTTACTGAAGAACCGCTACCAGAGGAACCCGTCACTGAAGAATTGTTACCCGGGGAGCCAGTGGCCGGGGAATCACCGGCAGGGGAACCGGTTACAGAGGAGCCGTTCACCGGAGAACCGCCAACTGAAGAACCGGCAGGAGAAGAACCTGCCGGAGAAGGATAAAATCTTATGGGAATCACAGGTGAAAGCAGGAAATTATAATTTCTTTACTGAATTACTATCCAGGAGAAGCTGGAGAAAATAATTGGGGAGGGTGTGGTTGGATTTGCATCAGCCGGAGCAGTTGAAGACAGATTTCATCCAGATGGGCAAGGGAGTGGCGGCTGCTGTTAAAAATGCCGTAAAGTCGCTGGTTGAGAAGGATACGGAAGAGGCTTTAAAGGTAATTGCCAATGACAGCGTGATTGACAATGATTTAATCGTCATTGAAGAAAAGGCCGCTGCGATCTTGGCGGACCGTAACCCAAAAGGACGGGAACTCAAAACCTGTCTTTCTATAGCAAAACTCGCGCGCGATCTGGAACGAGTTGGCGATTACGCCTCCAATATCGCTGAAATTACTCTGGAATTGAAGAATGAGGAGTATATCAAAACATTGGACCATATTTCCCGCCTGGCGGAGGTGGCCTGCGAGATGCTGGATGTGGCGATCAAGGCCTTCGAAAGCGCCAATCCCGATTTGGCCGATGCAGTTTGCCGCAAAGATGACGAAGCCGACAACCTCTATGAGGAATTATATAATGAACTGTTGCAAATCCTGACCAAATCAGGGGATCTCCGCCGTACCGGCCAGGCTGTCCGTTTTCTCTTGGCCGGCAGGTTTTTGGAGCGAATAGCGGATCATGCAACCAATATTGGTGAGGAAACCATCTTTATGTGCACGGGGAAAAGAGTAAAATACTAGATAAAGCAGAGAATAGAAGGCAAGCGCAGGCAAGATGCGAGGGAAATGAAGGAAGAGGGAGGTATGGAAGATGCCGATACCTGGGGTAAAGGTTGAACGCCCGTCGGAGGAAGAACTTCGGGCGTTGGCGGTGGAAAACTGGGCCCCGTGGGATTGTGAACCATCCGTCTTCGATTGGCAATATGACTGCGAAGAAACGGCATATATCTTGGAAGGCAAAGTCACGGTAAGCTGCCCGGAGGGCACGGTGGAACTGGGCGCCGGGGATCTGGTGACCTTTCCTGCGGGATTACGCTGTACATGGCGGGTAAAGGAGAAAATCCGCAAGGTCTACCGCCTGGGATGATTGGCAGAAAAAAAGCTGGAACGGGGCTGGTAAAGTTTTTTGGCTTTTACATAAAAGAGAGCGCCCGTAAAAAAGAGGGGCGGGAGGAAGCGGAGCCCGTAAGAAGAAACCGGAGGGAATTGCTTTTTGCTGCAGGAGAATGGCGATGAAAAGGGAATATCCTGTAGTAGTAAAGAAGGGTGGGAGGAAAATGAGACGATCCAGACTCTTCTTCGTGATCCCGGCGCTTATCGCCTTGTTGATCATCGGTCCGGGCGTGGCCGAATCGTTTTTCTTGGGGTCAATCAAATATGCGGTTATTGATCTTGAGCGGATCGAGGCAGAAGCCAAGGGCTTTGCGCGCTTCAGGGAAGAACGGGGGCGTTTGCAGAAAGAGTTCGAAGACTTCCGTGAACAAGTCTTGGCCGAGCATGCCCGGGCCATTAAAGAACTGGCCAAAGAGTTTACAGAGAAAACCGCCGGCGGTGAAGACGGGAGAGAACAGCCCCTTTTAAACCGGGAGTATACCCGGAGGGCGGAAGAACTGGCCAGTGAAGCCCAGGAGAAACTTGACCGGAAACAAAAGGAGATCCAAAAGCTAATCGAGGAAAAGGAAAAGGCGGCAAGAAATGAGCTCGAGGCGATCGTTAAGAAAGTGGCGGAAAAGAAACGGGTAAAGACAATTCTCTTAAAACAACACGTCATTAACGGCGGCCGGGACCTGACCGATGATATTTTAAAAGAATGGAACAAGCAACTGGCAAAGCAGGAGAAGGAAGAGGCAAAACAGGTTAAGGAAAAAAAGTAGACGCCTGGGTGTGCTCTGGCACGATGGCCGGATACAGACCGTGCCAATCTAACCCCGGGCGTCTGTACGCTGCGGATACGCAGGAGAAAACAGGGAGGGATAACGAGTGGCAGGGAAAACAGCAAGCGGGCGGAGGGTTTTAATCACCGGCGCCTCGTCAGGGATTGGGGCGGCGGTTGCGCTTTTCCTGGCAGACCGGGGGTACAAGGTTTGGGGAACCACGCGGAACCTGTCGAAAGTCGCTTCCTTTCCGGAAGAACTCCAGAAAAAAGTAACCTTCCTCGCTATGGATGTAACGGATCGGGATTCGGTACACCGCGGGGTGGAGGAATTCCTTCGCCAGGCCGGCGGGATTGATATATTAATTAATAACGCCGGTTACGGCGTTTTTGGCCCTATCGAAGAGTTCCCTGTGGAAAGAGTGGAAGCGCTCTTTGGCGTGAATTATTTCGGGGTCCTCCGGGTCCTCCAGGAGGTGATCCCGGTCATGCGGGAGCAGGGCAGCGGGTTGATTATCAATATCACTTCCCTGGCCGGGACCTTTGTCATCCCCTTCCAGGTGCACTACTCTGCTACAAAATATGCGCTGGAAGCTTTGACCGAGGGATTGCGCCAGGAACTGCGCCCCTTCGGGATCAAGGTGACAGCGGTGGCGCCGGGGGATATCAAGACCAGATTTAATGATGTCACCGACTGGGAAATGAAAGAGGACTCTCCTTACCGGCAATGGGCGGAGAGATGCTGGCGGACGATTGAGGAGAATATGGAAAAAGCCCCGGCGCCGCGGGTAATCGCGGAAAAAATCGCCCGGCTGGCGGAGAAGAAAAACCCCGGCCCGTCTTACCCGGCAGGGGATTTCCTCTCCGTCCAGTTGCCGCTGGTTAACCGTTTTGTCCCGCGCCGGCTGCGGGAGAAGTTGACCAGGTGCTTTTACCGGCTGGACTGACCGGGAGTTTAAATTATTCCCAACTCCCGGCCTACCCGGGTGAAACGCTCCAGGGCTTGGTCCACTTGTTCTTCCGTATGAGTTGCCGTGAGGCTGGTCCGGATCATGGTGGCATCCGGGGGTACAGCCGGGGCCACCACCGGATTTACATATACCCCGGCATCAAAGAGGAGCTTGCACGCATAGAAGGTTTGGGTCATATCCCCGACCAGCACGGGGATGATGGGTGTGATCCCCTCGTTGACTTTGAAGCCCCTTTCCCGCAGCCCGTTCCGGAACCTGGCTGCGATCTTTAGCAAGTGGCGGCGGCGTTCGGGTTCCGTCTCAATGATTTCCAGGGCTTTAAGGGTTGCCCCGGCCGCAGCCGGCGGCATGCTGGCAGTAAAGATCAGGGGCCGGGAAAAATGTTTAATATAATGACAGACTTCCTCCGGGGCGGCTAAAAAACCGCCGATCGAAGCAAAGGATTTGCTGAAAGTCCCCATTACCATGTCGATTTCGTCTTCCACCCCGAAATACTCGGCTGTACCGCGTCCGTTTTCCCCCAGGACCCCCAAACCGTGAGCGTCGTCCACCATAATCCGGGCATTGTATTTTTTGGCCAGTTCAACAATGGCGGGGAGGTTGGCCAGGTCTCCTTCCATACTGAAGACCCCGTCGGTGACAATGAGTTTTCTCGTCTCCTTCCCCAGCTTTTTCAGGTGCCTTTCCAGATCCTCCATATCATTGTGGTCGTATTTAATCAACTTGGCAAAGGAGAGCCGGCAACCGTCATAAATACTGGCGTGGTTTGCCCGGTCACAGAGGATATAATCGCCTTTGGCGGCGATGGCGGAGATAATGCCCAGGTTGGCCAGGAAACCGGTGGAGAAAAGCAGGGCGTCTTCTTTGCCTAGAAAAGCGGCAAGTCTCTTTTGGAGCTGGACATGGATATCCAGGGTGCCGTTGAGAAACGGCGAACCGGAGCAACCGGTCCCATATTTTTCGAGAGCGGCGATGGCGGCCGCTTTTACCCGGGGGTCGCTGGTCAGGCCCATGTAGTTGTTGGACCCAAACATCAGGACGTTCTCCCGGTCACTCATGGTGACCACTGTATCCTGGCCGGTCTGCAATTCGTGAAAGTAGGGATAAATCCCGGCCGATGCCATCTCCCTGGCAGTGGTAAATTGACGGCATTTGTCGAATAAGTCCATGTTCGCACCTCGACTTCTTATTATGTTGTAACCTTACGGTTCTGGTAAAGAACGGAAGCAAATGATATAAATATATTCGGTAGAAAATAGAGATATCCTGCTAAGGACGGGAGAAAAACTCTATTGCTTCTTTAGGGAGTGAAGAAAATGCGTTGGCAGCGGGTGAACAATTACTTACTCATGATTGAACCGGGGATTGAGGTTTATCTCACCCCTGAACTTGAGAAGACACTGGATGAAACCGCCGTGCAACAATTGGTCAATGCCTCCTTATTACCCGGGGTCCATAAGGTGTTGGCCCTGCCGGATGTCCATGCCGGGTACGGCCTGCCGGTGGGCGGGGTTATGGCCACCCGCACCAAGGACGGGGTCATCTCCCCCGGGGCGGTGGGGGTGGATATCAACTGCGGGGTCAGGCTGCTCGCCACAGACCTGGAAGAAAAGGCGGTGACTAAAAAGGAGACCCGTGAGCGGCTGCTGGCCGGCTTCCGGCGGGAGATCCCGGCCGGGGAGGGGAAAAACGGGGTATTGACCTTGCCGGAGCGGGATTTCCGCCGCCTGTTGCAGGAAGGTCCCAGGCTTTTGGTGGAGCGGGGCTGGGGAGAAGGAAGGGACCTCCGGGTCACGGAAGAAGAGGGGGCGCTGCCGGGGGCGGATCCGTCCCGGATCCCCGCCGAACTCCTGGAATACGGGAGGAAACAACTGGGTTCCCTGGGTTCGGGGAATCACTTTGTCGAACTCCAGGTGGTGGAGGAGGTCTTTGCCCAGGAGGCGGCGGAGGTCTTCCGCCTTTTCCCCGGGCAGGTTGCGGTGATGATCCACTCCGGTTCCAGGAGGATGGGGAACGGCACCGCCTTGCACTACGTGAAGGAAGTATGCCGCCCGGCCATGAAAAAATACGGGATCGACCCGCCCCACCCGGACCTGGCCTGCGTGCCCTGGCGTTCCCCGGAGGCGGAAAGCTACTGGGGGGCGATGGCCGCCTGTGCCAATTACGCCTGGGCCAACCGGCAAACAATGGCGGAAAAAGCCCGGCAAGTCCTGCGGGAGGTCTTTGGCGGCGGTTTTACCAGTTGGACTGTTTATGATGTGGCCCATAACATCGCCAAGATCGAGAAATTTGGCCGGCAGGAACTGGTGGTGCATAGAAAAGGGGCGACCCGGGCGTTGCCTGCCGGCGACCGGCGGGCGCCGGCGGAATACCGGAAGGTGGGGCAGCCGGCATTGATCCCCGGCAGTATGGGGACCCGGTCCTGGGTAATAACGGCAACACCGGAGATCCACCGGACCTTAAACTCGGTTAACCATGGGGCAGGCCGGGTAATGAGCAGGACAAAGGCACGGGGGAAAAAAACGGAAGCGGCCCTTATCACGTGGGAGGATTTCTACGCCTCCACCAAAGAAAAGGGGATCCTGGTGGCCAGCGGGACCGGCTCGGACCTCCGGGACGAAGCGCCGGGCGCTTATAAGGATTCGGACGAGGTCATCAGAACGATGGTTGAGGCCGGCCTGATAACCCCGGTGGCCGCCCTCAAGCCCCTGGTGGTACTGAAAGGATGAGGCGAGACGCGCGCGTGCGAGAGAGTGAGACGATGAAAGGATGGAGTGCAATGCAAGACTGGCGTGGCGAGAAGCGCGCGCGAGAGAGTGAGAGCGGAGAAGGGCAGAACTTGGCGCGTATAAAATTTGGCTTCCCGGCAAGACTGTAAATCGTTGGTGAAAACAGACTGAGGGGGGAAGAGAATGCTCAGCAACCAACAATTACAGTCGGCGCTGGGGCAGATGAGCCAGCTTTGCAGCCAGTTGCGCCAGGCGGAACAGAGAAACGCCCAGCTATTGCAGGAATTGGCCCAGGCGGAACAAATGGCCCAGCAGCAACTAAACCAGATCGAGGGAAGCATATCCCAGTTAATACAGAGTTTGCAGAGCTAAGGGTGTACGCAGGGTCGCGCATACATGCGCGGTGCACGCATGTACGGCGCATATAGGCACGGCGCAGGTGCGCGTGATATGCGCGACACGGTGCAAAGAGAGGCAAGAGGCCGAACCTCCCGTTTTGAACCTTCGGGTTTGAAACCTTCCGGGTTTGGCCTTTTATACTCTTATGTGAGTATGAGCTCTTATACTCTTATGTGAGTATGAAAGGGAGAGAAAAATGGAGCGGCCAGACGTACTGAACGTAGGTATTATCGGTACCGGGATGGCTTTTGAACGCCTGCATCTCCCGGCTTATCAAGAATTGGGTGATAAATTCCGGATTGCCGCCCTTTGCGACCAAGACAGGGAAAAAGCCCGGGACTGGGCCGGCCGGCTTGGGCTTTCCGAGGAAGACGTCTACAGCGATTACCGGGAACTGGCCCGCAGGGACGACCTGCAGGTCATTGATATCATGGTCCCGATTGAACTCAATTACAAGGTGACCGCCGGGGTGGCGGAGGTGGTTTCCGGGAGAAACAAACCGCCGGCGATTATTGGGGAAAAGCCATTGGCGCCCACTTTAGAGCAGGCAAAAGCCCATAGGGAGTTGGCAAAAAAATACGGGATCCCGATCCTGATCGCGGAGAACTACCGTTATAACGAGGATGTCAATATCCTCCGGGATCTGGTGCGGGAGGGACACACCGGGGAAACCGCCTATTTCCTTTACCACCGGGCACAGGACTTCCCTGCGGAAATGCGCCAGGATACTTTTGCCGCTAAAGAATGGCGGCAACACCCGGAGTTTCCCGGCGGGATCTTTTATGACAGCGGTGTCCATGACATGGCGGCCCTGCGCCACATCTTTGGCGGGATTGATGAGGTTTTCGCCTTTGGCCGCCATCAGGATTCCACCCTGGGCCAACTGGCAGTAGTGCAGGTGAATTTGCGTTTTCTGAGCGGCCTGACCGGCCAGTACACGTTTTATGCCGGCGGGCGGGAACTGATCGACCCCCCGGCAGGCTTCCGGATCATTGGGGATAAAGGCCAGATTTACCAGGCGGACAGATATGCGGGGGTAATCCACCTGACGTATGCCGACGGTTCGTCCAGGGAGATCTCCTACCGCCCGCAGCGGGGGTTCTACAATGAACTGCTTAATCTCTACAATGCTTACACCGGCAAGGAGCCCATCGCTGTAACCCCGGAGATGGCTTTTGGCGACGCCAAAACCATCTTTGCCATTCTGGAATCGCTGGCGGAAGGGGTCCCCATTCCCGTAGACGAAAAACCGTCCTATACTCCTGATTACCAAAGCGCTTACGGGCAGCAGGAAACCGGGCAACTGGAAAAAGTTGATCCCCATATACCATAGTGGCACAATAATAGCAAACCTTGGCATGGAAGGGAACTTTTGGGAGGGGTTGATTTGAGAAGAGGGTTCTTAGGCCGGCGCGTGCCAGCAATTCTCCTGCTGCTTGCTGCAGTGCTTTTGGCCGGTTGTGCGAAGGTCCCCGAGCCGGACGGCCCGGATGATTCGTTACTAATCGGTGTAATTAATTGGATTCCGGTTGCATTAAAATCCATATAAAAAGCAGCTGAAAAAGGCTGGTTTTTGTTATTCGCAGCCGCTGCCGGCTCTTCCGGTGGCGGCTGCGTTTTTTATTTCCCTCGCAGGTGAAACGGGTTTTAAGTGTTCGCGGGGAGGCAAGAGCGCGTCGGGAATTTGTAATTTGACAAATCCGTGACAAATACCAGATTTGTATTGACACGGTGGGATTTTCCCGTTATGATATTTTTTGACTGACCGCCCGGTCGAGTCGGGAAGGAGGGTAACTGCTTGCTGAAAAATGAAAACCACCGGCCGGTACAGGCGGAAGAGACGAAAAAGCGGATTCTGCAAGCTGCGGCGGAGGTTTTTGCCGAGAAGAGTTTTCATGCGGCTACGATATCCGAGATTACCAACAGGGCGGGTGTGGCCAAGGGTACTTTATATTGGTATTTCCCAGGAAAAGAAGAGCTTTTTATCGGCATGATGGAAGAGATCTTCTCCACATTGCTGCAACACGTGGTGAAGATTAAGGATGATCCGGATTTGTCGACCGGTGAGAAGTTTCACCGGGTTATCCTGGAATACCTGCGGGTATTTGGCGGTTCCCGCCTGGGAAAGGTGGTCCTCAATAACATCCGCGAGTTTACCATGGAGTTCCATTACAAGCTGCAGCAGTGGAATAAGGAGTTTTACCGTTTGAACCGGGCGCTCTTTGAAAAAGGTGTGGCCGAAGGTTTGGTACGGGCCGATTGGGACAGCCGGCAGATGGCAACGGCTTTTGCCGGTATAGTTATAGAGTTTGGAAAAGTGCATATGCTTGGAGAAAACTGCTGTTCCCTGGAGGAGTCGGCGGACTTCATTTATGACCTCCTTTTTAAGGGTCTGGGCGTCCCTGGAAAAGTACAGTAGCTCCAGGCAAGTATGGAAGACGGGGAGTGAGGAGAATGGGGATGAGAAGAAAAGAGGCGCTGAGTTTTGGCCTTCTCCTGTTTATCCTGGTCCTGCTTTCTTCCCCGGCGGCGGCCGGCGGCGGTGATCCGCTCCGGATCAGCCTGGAAGAGGCGGTGACTATGGCCTTAGAAAACCGGATCAACTTAGGCGCCGCCGCAGCGGCCGTTGCCGAGGCCGAAGCCAATTTAAAGAAGGCGGAGGCCACCCGGTGGCCGGGGCTTACCTTAAGTGCCAGCGGGACCAAGATCGATCCGGAACCGCAAATCCCGGGGGGAATTGGTGGCGGTATTGGCGGTATTGGCATTATGCCCAACCCGTCCTATTCCACCGGGCTTACATTGACCTGGCCGCTCTATACCGGCGGTAAGGTGAGTTCGGGGATTAAGATGGCCAGCCTTGGCCTGGCGGCTGCCCGGGCCGATTATGAAAAACGGCGGGAAGAGGTGATCGCCGCCGCGGTCAATGGTTACGTGAATCTCTTAAAAGCCGAGGGGCTCCTGGAGATCAGCCGCAGGCAGGTGGAGATCGTTAAGGAACACCTGGAGATGGTAGAGTTAAAGATGGCGCTGGGAGCGGCCACGAAAACGGATCTCCTGGAGACCCGGGTCCGCCTTTCCCAGGCGGAACAAGGGTTGGCCCGTACGGAACACGGACGGGCCCTGGCGGAGATGAACCTTAAAAACCTGTTGGGCCTGACCGGGGATGAGGAACTAATCCTGGCGGAACTTCCCGCGATGGAAAAGGATCTCCCCCTGCCTGCTTTGGAAGAGGCGACCGGTACCGCCCTGGAGTGCCGGAAGGAATTGGCGGGTCTCCGGTATTACCTGGCTATCGCTGAAGAAAATTTACGGATGGCCAAGGGTTTTTGGAAACCCACCGTTGCCCTGGTGGGGAATTATGCGGAAAGCCAAAGCAAGTCTCCGGGGTTATCTGATCCCACCCTTACCGTAACCTTGGGGTTGGAGGCCTCCCTTTTCAGCGGCGGCGGCAAGCTGGCGGAGGTCAGGGAGAAGGAAGCCGCGCTTGAAAAAGGGGAATACAACTACCGGCAGGCGGTGGAAGGGATCAAACTGGAGATAAGACAGAAACACCTGGCGGTTACGGAAAAACTACACGGTTTGGAATTGGCCGTCCTCACCCTTGAACAAGCGGAAGAAAACTATGAATTTACCCGCGCCAGGTATGAGTTGGGAGCAGCCCAGAACCTGGAGGTTTTGACTGCCCAGAACACCCTTTACCAGTGTCGGTTTGAAGAATTGTCAGCCGGCTATGACTACTTCCTGGCCGTAATGGAGCTTTATCAAGCCATGGGGAAAATCGAGCGATTTCTTGAGGAGGTAAAACCCGATGCGTAAAGGTGGGGTTATATTCCTTGTCATTTTCGTGCTCCTAGTGGTGGTAGCGGTTATTCTCCTCCGGGGTGGTTCCGGTGCAAACAGGCAGGCAATGATGACAGAGGCGATGCCGGAATGGGCCGTCCCGGTGGAAACGGCAGCGGCTGTCCGGGGCGACCTGGTCCGTACCGCCACCCTTAATGTTACCTTTCTCCCGCAAAGTAGCGTGCCGGTTATCCCAAAGGTCTCCGGGACGGTAGCCCGGGTCCATGTAGGGGTGGGCGACCGGGTGCGTAAAGGAGACGTTTTATTTGAAATTGAAGACCGCCAGTACAGCCTGGGGGTAAAACAGGCGGAAGCGGCCCAACGGGCGGCAAAGGCCGGTGTGGGCCAGGCCGAGATTGCACTGGCCAACGCGGAGGAAGAGTTTTTGCGGGCCAAGGAGTTTTTCGAACGGCAAATGATCTCCCAGCAGCAGATGGATGCCGCCAAGTTGCAGTACGAGTCGGCCAAGGCCGGCTACCAGTCGGCGGTGGAAGGGGAGAAACAGGCGGCCATCGCCTTGGAAATGGCGAAGCTCCAGTGGGAGCATACCCGGGTGACTGCGGAGATCTCCGGGACCGTCGCCGAACTGAATGTGGAAGAAGGCGGGGCCTGCGCGACCGGGACCCCTGTTGGCACCATTATTGACCACAGTAAAATGAAGGCGAAGGTTTTTGTCCCTGAGACCCAGGTGGTACTCATCAAGCCGGGGGATACGGTCACCCTTACGGCCAATGCCTGGCCGGGAAGGGTTTTCCCCGGGCGGGTTTTAACGGTGAGCCCCTTGGCCGACCGGCAAAACCGGCAATTCCCTGTAGAGATAATTGTCGATAATTCCGGCGGGGAGCTTAGCGCCGGGATGCTTGGCAGCGCCGCCCTGGTGACGGCCGTGGAAAAGGATACCCTGCTGATCCCTGTGGCCGCAGTCCTCTATGACGGCGCCCGGACCTATACCTATGTGGTGGAGAATAACCGGGCAGTCCGGCGGGAGATCACCATCAGTCTCGAAAGCCGGGAACAGGCCGCGGTCGCGGCCGGCCTGGCCGAAGGGGATTTGGTGATCATCCGCGGACAACACCAGGTTAAAGACGGGATGTTAGTCGAGGTGAAAAAATGAACCTTCCTGCTCTATCCATTCGACGTCCGGTGGCTGTAGTGATGGTCTTTCTTCTGGTCGTGGTTTTGGGCGTGGTTTCCCTTGGCCGCCTGAAGCTGGACCTGATGCCGAAGATGAATATACCGGTAGCGGCGGTGATAACCACTTATGAGGGGGCCGGCCCCTTTGAAGTTGAGAATATGATCACCCGGCCGCTGGAGGCAACCCTGGCCACGGTCTCTAATATCACCGGGATCAGTTCGCAAAGCTCCGGCGGGACATCCTGGGTGATGCTGGAGTTTGACTGGGGCGTGAATATGGATTTTGCCCTTTTGGAAGTGAGAGAAAGAATTGATATGATCAAAGGGTTTTTGCCCGATGAGGCCGGCGATCCGCTCGTGGTGAAATTTGACCCCTCCATGATGCCCGTGATGAACCTGGCGGTCAGCGGCAATGCCGGCCAGGCCAAATTAAAACAGATCGCCGAGGACGAGATCGCTCCCAGGCTGGAGAGGATCCCCGGCGTGGCCTCGGTCAGTGTGGCCGGCGGCCTGGTCCGGCAGATTAATGTCGATATTGACCAGGAGAAGCTCAATGCCTACGGCTTGTCCCTGCAAAATGTGGTCCAGACCTTACAGGCGGAGAATCTGAACCTTCCCGGCGGTTACGCGCAGACCGGGACTTTGGAATTGGTCGTCCGCACCTTAGGGGAGTTTACCGATCTCAACGACATTGCAGGGATCAATTTGGTCACACCGGCCGGCGGCGCCGTCAAACTGGGCGAGATTGCGGAGATCACCGATACTCACCGGGAGCAAACCGGTTATGTTTTGTTCAATGGTGAACCCGCCGTCAGTTTGAATATTCAAAAGGAGGCCGGCGCCAATACGGTTGACGTCTCCCGGAGGGTCCACCGGGAACTGGAGGCGATCCGCGCCGGTTTGGAAGAGGGAGTTACCGTCGGTGTTGTTCAGGACCAGGCCGAGTTTATTCAAGAGGCCATCAAGGAACTGCGGGATAATGCGATTGTCGGCGGTTTCCTCGCCGTCTTCATCCTGCTGGTGTTTTTAAAGAACCTCGCCAGCACCTTGATTATTGCGGTGGCCATTCCCATCTCGATTATTGGCACTTTTGCCCTGATCTACTTTGGCAAGTTGACTATTAACATGATGACCCTAGGCGGGTTGGCCCTGGGTGTGGGAATGATGGTGGACAACGCCATTGTCGTCCTGGAAAACACCTACCGTTTGCGGCAGGAAGGGGCTTCACTGGCTGACGCGGCCCGCGACGGCGCTTCCGAAGTGGGGATGGCGATCACTGCTTCCACCCTCACCACCATGGTGGCTTTTTTGCCGGTGGTCTTCACCCGGGGGTTGGCGGCGCAAATCTTCCGTGAACTCTCCCTGACCGTCAGTTTTTCCTTGCTGGTATCGCTCTTTGTCGCCTTGACGCTGGTACCGATGCTCTGTTCAAGGTTTTTGCGGCTGCGGAAGAAAGAGACGGCTATGGAAGAAGGACCGGGGAATGCAGAGGGCGGATTCTACTCCGCTTTTCGCGGGAGATACCGGCAGGTTCTGGGCTGGGCGTTGGCCCATAAGAAAACCGTCTTTTTCCTCACCTTGCTCGTTTTTGTCGGGACTCTTTTCCTTATTCCCCGGATTGGCATGGAATTTATCCCCCCAATGGACCAGGGAGAATTTTTCGTCAATATTCAGATGCCCAGGGGGAGCATGCTCGTGGAGACTGCCGCCGTAGTGGAAGAGGTCGATGCCGTCCTGGCGGGAATCCCGGAGATTGAGACGATCATGGTCAGCGTCGGCGCCGGGGGCGGCCCGGGTTTCGGCGGCAGTTCCCCGGACCAGGCCAATTATATCGTGCGTTTACAGGAGAATCGACGCCGTCCGGTGGAGGAAGTCGTGGAAGAGGTCCGCAGGGGGGTGGCGTCCATTACCGGCGCGACCATCAGCGCTTATTCCGCTACCACCATGTTTGGGGGCATGGGCGCCCAGCGCCTCAGCCTCAAAATCAAGGGCGATGACTTTACGACCTTGGAAGAGATCGCCAACGACCTGGTGGAACTCTTGAAACAGGTGGAAGGCGCCAGGGAGGTCACCTCCAGCTTGGAGATCGGCCGGCCCGAACTCCGGCTGGTCGTTGACCGGGCGAAGGCTTCCGCCTGGGGACTTAACGCCTATACCATTGCTGCACAGGTCCGGACAGCCATCGAGGGGACCACCGCTACCAAATTGCGGATCGACGGCCAGGAGTATGATGTCCTTGTCCGCCTGCGCCGGGATGACCTGCCGAAAATTGACGACCTGTACGCGCTGACGGTTTCCACACCGCTTGGAGCGGCCGTTCCTTTGCGGGAGGTAACCTCTTTCATCACCATGCAGGGCCCGGTGAGCATCAGGCGGGAGGACCAGCAACGGGTGGTGACGGTCTCCGCCGGGGTTGCCGGCACCGACTTGGGCAGCGTATCCCAGGAATTTCTGAGAATTGCCAACTCCTACCCGCTGCCCCCCAGGTACAGCCTGGAGATTGGCGGGGAGGCCCAGGAGATGTACGAGGCTTTTGGCGAATTATTCCTTGCCCTGCTCCTGGCGGCGCTTTTTGTCTACATGATCATGGCCGCCCAGTTTGAATCGTTTGTCCATCCTTTCACCATCATGTCCACTGTGCCATTGGCGGCGATCGGTGTCATCTGGGCCCTTTTCATCACCGGCCATAACCTCTCGGTGGTCTCGATCATCGGCCTGATTATGCTGGTCGGGATCGCAGTGAACAACGGCATTGTTTTGGTGGACTATATCAATAACCTCCGGCGCCGGGGGATGAAGCTCAATGAGGCCATTGTCGAGGCCGGGTCGATCCGGCTGCGCCCAATTCTGATGACCTCCTTAACCACCATCCTGGCGCTGGTCCCCATGAGCCTGGGTATTGGCGAAGGGGCGGAGATGAGCGCTTCCATGGGGGTGGCGGTAATCGGCGGGATGACCACTTCGACAATTTTGACCTTGATAATTACACCGGTAATCTATGCCGTTTTCGACGCTTTGGGCGCCAGGTTCCGCCGGCGCCGCGCCAATGGGGAGTATATCTAAGACAGGCTTGCCCGGCACCCGGAACAACGATGGAGAGCCGCATCCTTGCCTGGACCAGGCAAAGGTGCGGCCCTTTTGTCTTTCAGGAAATGGCGGGAGATTGACAAATCTCCTTTGCCCTGTGGTATAATAGAAAACGTCCTTACCCGGAATCTCTTGGAAAACAAAGATGAATAGCGAGGGGAAGGCGATTGTGGAAGAGATTATCACCCCGTGCCACTATAAACACGCCTTGCGAACTGACGCCCGGCTTTTTTTTGCGCCGGGGTTTGCGCGGGTTGATTATTGACCTGGATAATACTTTAGTACCCTGGGGAGAAGATAAAATCGGCTGCCGCATGCGGGACTGGGTCCAGGAAATCAAGGATGCCGGGATAAAGGTCTGCATCCTCTCCAATGCCTTGGAACACCGGGTGCGGGCGGTGGGGGAGAGTTTGGGGGTCCCCTGGGTTTCCCGGGCGGTCAAACCCCGGAAACCCCCATTCCGGCAGGCTTTAAAGATCCTGGGCACAGCCCCCCGGGAGACCGCGGTTATCGGCGACCAGATCTTTACCGATATCTGGGGCGGGAACCGGATGGGGCTCTATACCATTTGGACCACGCCCTTGTCGACCAAGGAGTTGTTCAGTACCAAAGCGGTGAGGAGGCTCGAACGGTTGGTGGTAAAGAAATTCCGGGAAAAAGGGATCCTTCCGTGAGTGACCGTGTTTGTTCCGGATGCGGCGTCGCGCTGCAGAGCCTGGACCCAACGGCGCCCGGGTTTATCCCGCCGGAGAAGGCCGGCACCGCCCTCCTCTGCCGCCGTTGTTACCGGCTGGTTCATTACGGCAGTTTTGAGGGGACGGAGGCTGGAGCCGACTTCCCCGGGCTGGTGCGGGCTGTTGCCGGCAAGGCCGACCTGGCTTTGCTGGTGACGGATTTCTTTGATTTGGAGGGTTCCCTCGCCCTGGACTGGCCGTCATTACTGAGCCGGCGGATAATACTATTAGTGAATAAAAGCGACCTCATCCCGCCCCGGACCCCCCGCCGGGAGGTGGCGGCATGGGCCGGAGCCTTGTGGCAAAGGCGTTTCCCTTCCCACAGCCTTGAGGCGGTTAAGACTGTGAGCACCAAAGAGAAAGGGTTTGGCCCCGAAGGGGGGATAGATTTCCGCTCTTTTTCCCTGCCGCCCGGCGGGAGGGTGGTGGTTGCCGGTGCAAGCAACACCGGAAAATCCTCGTTGCTCCGGCTGTTGCTGGGCACAGGGGGAACGGGGAAACAGCGAGGGAAAACGGCGGTTGCCCCAACGGTCTCCGCGTATCCGGGGACAACACAAGGTGTGACCGGCTGGAAGTGGGAGAAATACGGGATTGAGCTTTTTGACACCCCGGGACTGGTCCCCGGGACCAGAATGGCGGATCATCTATGTCCCGCCTGTGCCGGCAAGTTATTGCCAGGCCGGCGTTTAAACGTCAAGCTCTGGGAGTTGCCGCCCGGAGGAGCGGTGCTCTTCGGTGACCTGGTTGCTTGCAGGAATTTGTCTTCTTCCCCGCGGACCATGGTTTTTTTTGCCGGCGACCGGGTAACCCTCCACCGCACCAGCGCCAGTAAAGCTGAGACCTTGTTGGCGGAGGCGCCGGATTGGCTCCGGGTTACCTGCCCGGAATGTTCCGGGTGGAGCGGGAAACGCCTGGAACAGGTGGTGGAGATAGAGCCAGGGCAAGAGTTTTATATCTCCGGTTTAGGGTGGCTGGGCGTGAAAAAGGAACCCGCCGCCCTTCAGCTGTTGGTACCGGAAAAAGTAGAGGCCGGACTCCGCCCTGCCCTGCTTGGGGGGGAGCGCACGCCCGTGTAAGCGCGCAAGCGCGTCGAGAAAAGCACCGAGACGAGTTTTAGGCTTGTTGCAATAGAATACCCGCAAGAAGTAAACGCCAGCGACAAGCCGCGCCAAGAGAGCGCAGGCAACCCCCGTAAGACAAGACAAGAAACAGGTCCGGCTCTTGATTACGGGAGGGAGAAGGATGTTACAGGAAGAAGCCTGGTACTGGCTGGCGTTAAGCCGCGTGCCGGGGATTGGCCCCAGGCGGTTCTTCCGGTTGCTGGAGGCTTTCGGCAGTGCCGGAGAAGCCTGGACCGCATCCCCCGCACTCCTTGCCGGTGTCATCGGCCGGAAATTGGCCCGGGAGTTCCTTGCCTACCGGCGCAGGGTCAATGTGGAAGAAGAATGGGAGAAGCTGAAGACAAAGAACATTAAGTACGTGCTGTACCCGGAGGAGAAATACCCGCCGCTCCTGAAAAGGATCCCCGATCCCCCGCCGGTCTTATATTATACCGGCGATTTCCAAAACGAAGACCAATGGGCGGTGGCGGTGGTCGGGTCGCGGTCCGCCACCCCCGGGGGGTTGGAGATCGCCCGGGAACTGGCGGCCGGCCTGGCGGCCCAGGGGATCACGGTCGTCAGCGGGCTGGCGCGGGGGATTGATACCGCCGCTCACCGCGGCGCGCTGGAGGTCGGCGGCGGGCGGACGATTGCTGTTTTGGGCAGCGGCCTTGACCGGCTTTATCCCCGGGAAAACCAGGAGTTGGCCCGGGAGATCAGCCGGCGGGGAGCGGTCTGCTCCGAATTCCCCCCGGGGACGGAACCGCTGCCCGGTAATTTCCCGGTACGCAACCGGATCATCAGCGGTTTGAGCCTGGGGGTTGTCGTGGTGGAGGCCGCAGCGGACAGCGGTTCGTTAATCACCGCCGGGCATGCTCTGGAACAGGGGCGGGAAGTTTTTGCCGTTCCCGGCCCGGTAAACCGGAAGGCCAATCAGGGTTCGAACCGCCTGATTAAACAGGGCGCGGCTTTGGTGGAAGGAGTCGCGGATATCCTTTCCGCCCTTAACCTGCCGTTCCCGGCAGGGGAAGAGACGGCCGCCACCACGGAAACCGGGGATAAACCGGAACCGGCGGGACTTACCACGGCGGAAGCCAGGATTTGGCAACTACTGGCGGACGGTCCCTGCCATATTGACCTGCTGGTGCGGGAGAGCGGCCTGCCCGCCTCGGAGGTTGGGGCGGCCCTGGCCATATTGGAGATGAAGGGGTTGGTGCTTGCCGTTGCGACAAAAACTTACCAGCGGCTCACCGATAAATAATATATAAACAATATAGATAATACCGTCAATACCAGGCGAACCGGCGCGTAGCAGCAGGATAGATCGCGGGCACGAGTAACGAGGAGGTGCTTTCATTGCCCCGGACTCTAGTAATTGTCGAATCACCGGCCAAAGCGAAAACAATCGGGAAATTCCTTGGCCGGTCTTATCAGGTAAAGGCCTCCATGGGCCATGTCATTGATCTGCCCCGCAGCCAATTCGGGATCGATGTGGAAGACAATTTCCGCCCCAAATATATAACGATCCGTGGGAAAGGCAAGATCATAAAGGAATTGAAAGATGCGGTGAAAAAGGTTGAACGGGTCTTCCTCGCCACCGACCCGGACCGGGAAGGAGAGGCCATCTCCTGGCATCTGACCCAGGCCCTGAATTTGGATCCTTCGGCGCCTTGCCGGATTGAATTTAACGAGATCACCAAGAAGGCGGTGGCGGAATCCATTAAACACCCCCGCCCCATCGATCACAACCGGGTCAATGCGCAACAGGCGCGGAGGATTCTGGACCGCCTGGTAGGCTATAAACTCAGCCCTCTGCTCTGGAGCAAAGTAAAGCGGGGTCTTTCCGCCGGCCGGGTCCAGTCGGTGGCCGTGCGCCTCATCTGTGACCGGGAAAAAGAGATTGAAGATTTCAAGCAGGAAGAGTATTGGACAATCACGGGTATTTTCCGTACCGGCGGGGAAGAGGCCGGCGCGAAAGGCGGCCGGCGGCAAGCCGGGGCGGGAGAGGATTTCCCGGCGAAACTCACCCAGATTGACGGGGAAAAAGCGGTAATCCCCGACGAAGCCACCGCGCGGAAGCTGGAAGAAGAGATCAAAGCCGGTAAGTCCTACAGGGTTTCGGCGGTGACAAAAAAGAAAAAAATGCGGAACCCCGCCCCTCCTTTTATTACCAGCACCTTACAACAGGAAGCCTCGCGCAAACTGGGGTTCAGCGCCAAAAAAACCATGGCCTTGGCGCAACAACTCTATGAAGGGCTGGAGATCGGTAAAGAGGGCAGCGTTGGTCTGATCACGTATATGCGCACCGATTCCCTGCGCGTGAGCACCGAGGCACAGGAAGAAGCCAGGGACGTAATTCTCTCCCTTTTTGGCCGGGAGTTTTTGCCGGCGAAGCCACCGGTTTATAAGACAAAGGTCGCCGGCGCCCAGGAGGCTCACGAAGCGATCCGCCCGACCAGCGCCGCGCGCCGGCCGGAGTCGGTAAAACCCTATTTGACCAAGGACCAGTTCCGTCTCTATGAACTGATCTGGAACCGGTTTTTAGCCAGCCAGATGCGCCCGGCCGTCTTTGAGGTTTTGACCATAGAGATTACCGGCGGCCGTTTTCTTTTCCGGGCCTCCGGCAGCCGGGTGGAGTTCCCCGGTTTTCTCTCCCTTTACCAGGAGGGGATCGATGAGGAGAAAAAAGAGGAAGAACCGGCGCTCCCAGAGATTGAAGAGAAGGCCGCCCTTTCCTTGTTGGAAGTAAAGGGAGAACAGCATTTTACCCAGCCGCCTCCCCGTTATACCGAAGCCATGCTCGTACGGGCTTTGGAGGAGAAAGGGATTGGCCGGCCGAGTACCTACGCGCCGATCATCGATACGATCCTGCGCCGCCGTTATGTGCTCCTGGAGAAGAAGCGCTTTGTCCCGACCGAACTGGGGTGCGTCGTGGTTGAACTCTTAAAAGAGCATTTTTCGGAGATCATTGACCCGGATTTTACCGCCGGGATGGAGGAAAAACTGGATTTGATTGCCGCCGGCCGTGCCGACTGGGTGGAAGTAATCCAGGAGTTTTACGGGCCCTTTGCCAAGGATCTGGCTAAGGCGGAAACCGAAATTGAACGGGTAAAACTGGCTGACGAGGTCAGCGACGTCCAGTGCGAGCAGTGCGGGCGGAAGATGGTCTATAAAACCGGCCGTTACGGGCGGTTCCTGGCCTGCCCGGGGTATCCCGAATGCCGGAATGTCAAGCCGATCCTGGTCGAAACGGGCGTTTCCTGTCCCCAGTGCGGGAACAAGGTGGTGGAAAGGCGGACAAAGAAGGGGCGGAAGTTCTACGGCTGCAGCAACTACCCAAAATGCAATTTTATCAGTTGGTACCGGCCGGTGGAAAAATCTTGCCCGCAGTGCGGGGCCTTCTGCGTTCTCAAGACCACGAAAAGCCGGGGGGAGGAGATTGTCTGTTCCCAAGGGTGTGGCTTCCGGGAACCGGTAAAAAAGGGGGCTGAAAAATGACGGACACGGCCAGGCGCGGCCCGGTCTGGGTCGTCGGCGGCGGGCTGGCCGGCAGTGAAGCCGCCTGGCAACTGGCGGAGGCCGGTGTGCCCGTGCGCTTGCTGGAGATGCGGCCCCATACCCGGACGCCGGCACACCACACTTCTTACCTGGCGGAATTGGTCTGCAGCAATTCCCTGAAAGCCGATTACCTGGAGAGCGCGGCCGGGCTCTTAAAAGAGGAACTCCGCCGCCTCGGGTCGCTGATTATGCGGGTTGCCGACCGGACCAGGATCCCGGCGGGCGGGGCCCTGGCCGTGGACCGCGAAGAATTTGCCGCCGGCGTGACAGCGGCCATAACCGGCCACCCCCGGATTGAGGTGGTACGCCAGGAGGTTCTCTCCATCCCGCCGGGGCAGCCGGCGGTGGTCGCCACCGGGCCATTGACTTCACCTGCCTTTTCCCAGTGGCTCCGGGAGATCTTGGGCAGGGATTATTTTTATTTTTACGACGCCGCCGCACCGGTCCTGACCGCCGAATCCCTCGACTTTTCAAAGATCTTTGCCGCTTCCCGCTACGGCAAGGGCGAAGCCGACTACCTGAATTGCCCGTTGACCGAGGAGGAGTATGAGGTTTTCTGGGAGAACCTGCGGACGGCGGAGATCAGCCAGGCTCACTTACCGGAGGAAAGAAAGCATTTCTTCGAGGGCTGCCTGCCGGTGGAGGTCCTGGCCGCCCGGGGTAAGGATACCCTGCGCTTCGGGGCGCTGAAACCGGTGGGGCTGGTGGACCCTCGTACCGGCCGTCGGCCTTACGCGGTCGTCCAATTACGCCCGGAAAACCGGGAAAAAACCCTCTATAATATGGTGGGTTTCCAGACCAACCTGCGCCGTCCGGAGCAAAGAAGGGTCTTCCGGCTCATCCCCGGGCTGGAAAAGGCGGAGTTTGCCCGGTACGGGATGATGCACCGCAATACCTTTATCAACTCCCCGGAACTGCTCCTCCCCACCCTCCAGCTCCGCAGCGATGAGGATCTCTTCTTTGCCGGGCAAATGACAGGGGTTGAGGGCTACGTGGAATCCACCGCCGCCGGCCTTGTCGCCGGCATCAACCTGGCCCGCCACTGGCACGGACGGCTGCCCGTGGCCTTCCCGGCAGAAACGGCGATTGGGGCGCTTCTTGCCTACATCACCTCGGCGGACCCTGCGCATTTCCAGCCGATGAATTTTAATTTTGGGCTTTTGCCGCCATTGGCCGGGGGAAAACTCGGGAAGAAAGAGAGAAAGAAGGCGCTGGCGGAGAGGGCCCTGGCAGTGCTCGCCGCTTTTTCCGGGGAAATCAAAGACTGAAAAAATTCTGAATATTATTATATAGATTATTATATATAAATAATCCCTCTATTCATGGGAAGGAGAATTGAATCAGAATTTAATGGGGAGAACAAATTTTTAATAATTACAGAATTTTTTGATTGTCAAATCTATTATGTTATGTTATGATAATTATACCATGACAGTTAACAAAAGGAACTGGCTAGGTACTGGCAGGTTTAACGCATACAAGCCGGAAGGGGATTGGTGTGCTGGACCAACATGTGGCAGGTTTTTTGCAGATTTTAAAGCAAAAGAACTACTCCCCGCATACACTGGAGAACTATGCCGTTGATCTGGGGCAGTTCCTGCAATTCGCCCGGGAAAAAGCCCTTGAAAGCTGGGAAGAGGTGGACCACCACCATCTCCGGGAATACCTGGCCCGGCTGAAAACAGGGGGCGCTTCCCGGGCGACGGTTGCCCGGAAGCTTGCTTCCCTCCGGTCGTTCTTTAAGTACCTAACCCGCTTGGAGGTTGTGGAAAAAAATCCGTTATTGCATATACATAACCCAAAAAAGGAGAAACGGCTTCCCCGTTTTCTTTACCAAAAGGAGATTGAGGAACTCCTGGCGTTGCCGCCCTTCACCCCCCTTGGCCTGCGGGACCGGGCGATTATGGAATTGTTGTACGGGGCCGGGATCCGGGTGAGTGAATTAACCGGTTTGGACCTGGAAGATTTGGATCCGGACCGCGGTTACCTCATGGTTTTTGGCAAGGGCGGCAAAGAAAGGCTGGTACCCTTGGGCAGGAAGGGTTGCCGCGCCCTCCGGGAGTACCTGACGCGGGGACGGCCGCATCTCTTACGCAACCGGGGAAAGGGCCCCGGAGAGAAGGCGGTCTTTTTGAACAGGAGGGGGGAACGCCTCTCCACCCGCAGCGTACGGCGGCTCTTGGATGGGTATGTTAAAAAGGCTGCCCTCAACAAAAAAGTTTCCCCGCATACGTTACGGCATTCCTTTGCCACCCATCTTTTGGAGGGCGGCGCCGATCTCCGGGCGGTTCAGGAATTGCTGGGGCACGCCAGCGTTTCTACGACCCAGGTCTATACCCACCTCAGCCGCGAAAAAATCCGGAGTGTCTATGACCGGGCTCACCCGCGGGCTTAGTAACCCATCCGGATACCTGAAAAAAGCGGGTGCCGCCGGGAAAGGCAAGGCCTGCGGGCGACGGCCGGAATGGCAGGAGGGAAAGGAATGGAGACGATGACCGGCACAACCATTCTCGCTGTGCATAAAGACGGGAAGGTGGCCATGGCCGGCGACGGGCAGGTGACCATGGGGCAGACCATCGTCAAGCATGGGGCCCATAAGATCCGCCGCCTTTATCACGACCGGGTTTTGGCGGGGTTTGCCGGTGCAGTGGCCGACGCCTTCGCCCTTTTCAGCCTTTTTGAGGGGAAACTGGAGGAGTACAACGGGCAGTTGGTCAGAGCCGCGGTGGAGATGGCGAAGGAATGGCGGACCGACCGGATGCTCCGGCGGCTGGAAGCATTATTGCTGGTTGCCGATGAGGAACACCTCTTGCTTTTGAGCGGCTCCGGCGAGGTGATCGAGCCCGATGACGGGGTGGCAGCCATCGGTTCGGGGGGCCCTTACGCCCTGGCCGCCGCGCGGGCCCTGCGGCAATATACCCAGCTTTCCCCCAGGGAAATTGTGGCCGCGGCCATGGAGATCACCGCCCGGATCTGCATTTATACCAATGACCAAATCCACATTGAGGAATTGGAGGCCTAAAGCCAGTGACCGAGGTTAATCTCACCCCGCAACAGATCGTTAAAGAACTTGACAAGCATATTATCGGCCAGAAAAGGGCGAAAAGGGCGGTGGCCATCGCCCTGCGCAACAGGCAGCGCCGCCGGCAGCTCCCACCGGAACTGCGGGCGGAGATCCGGCCGAAGAATATATTGATGATCGGCCCCACGGGCGTGGGGAAGACCGAGATCGCCAGGAGGCTGGCACGGTTAGTGAACGCCCCCTTTATCAAGGTCGAAGTGACCAAATTTACGGAAGTCGGTTACGTCGGCCGGGATGTGGAGTCGATGATTAAGGATCTGGTGGAGACGGCTGTCCGGATGGTGAAGGAAGAGAAGACCGCCGCCGTCCAGGAGAAGGCCGCCGCCAATGCGGAAGACCGTTTGGTCCGGATCCTGGCCGGCCTGGAGAAGCCCGGGCGCAGCAGCGGGCCGATGGGGATCTTTGAGATGTTTGCTCCTGACAAGGGGCGGCCGCCGCAGCCCGAACCTGTGGCCGGGGTTGACCCGGAAGAGATCCGGGCGCGGCTCCGCCGGGGCGAACTGGAAACGGAGACGGTCGAGATTGAGGTGGAGGAATCGGCGCCGCCCATGATCGGCTTTCTTGGCCAGAGCGGTTTGGAAGAGATCGGCCAGGGATTGCAGGATTTTTTCAGTTCAATGATGCCCAGGCGGATGCGCCGGCGCCGGGTACCGGTGGCGGAAGCCCGCAAGATCCTTACCCAGCAGGAAGCGGAGAAATTGGTGGATTGGGAGGAATGCACCCGCGAGGCCGTGGTCAGGGCGGAGGAGTCGGGCGTTATTTTCCTCGATGAAATAGACAAGATCTGCGGCACGGCCGGGGGGAAAGGGCCCGATGTCTCCAGGGAAGGGGTGCAAAGGGATCTCCTCCCGATTGTCGAAGGGTGTACGGTTTGGACCAAATACGGGCCGGTGAGTACCGACCATATCCTCTTCATTGCGGCCGGCGCTTTTCATATCAGCAAACCGTCGGATCTGATCCCCGAGTTTCAAGGGAGGTTTCCCATCCGGGTAGAGCTTGAAGCGTTGACCGCGGATGATTTCGAAAGGATACTGGTGGAACCGGAAAACGCCCTTTTGAAACAGGAGACGGCTTTATTAAAGACCGAAGGGGTGAATTTGCGTTTTGCCCCACAGGCGATCCGGGCCATGGCGGAGATCGCTTTTCAATTGAACAAGGAACAAGAGAATATCGGCGCCCGGCGCCTCTATACCATCCTCGAACAGGTGCTGGAGGAGATATCCTTTGACGCCCCGGAATACCAAGGCCGGGATGTGGAGATTGACGAGGATTTTGTCCGGCAGAGACTGGAGAAGATCTTGCAGTATAAGGATTTGAAACGCTACATTCTCTGACCACTTGTAAAGGAGTGCGATTTCCATGTCTGTACTGGAGCGGATACGGCACATCCGGGATATCTTGACGCAAGATGGGGCAACCATCGAATTGGAGACCGCCGCGGCAAAGATGGGGGCGGTTTTGGAAAGTAACGTCTACCTGATCGCCAATGACGGGACTGTGGTTGGTTCCTTTTATGAGCAGGGAAGGGTTTGTACGCAAAAGGAGCCCGGGGAGAGTCTGGCCCCCCAGTTCCACCAGAGGATGACCTTTCTCTTCCAGCCCGCTGTGAATCTTCCCCTGGAGGCCTGCCTCTTTGCAGAAGGCGACTGTTTTTCCCGGGGGTTCCTGGTTTCCCTCTTTCCCCTCCTTTACAACGGAGAAAAGGCCGGCAGCCTGATCCTGGCGCGCAAGCGGGAATTCTCTGAGGAGGAGATGGCCTTATTGGAAGTGGCGGCACTGGTCGCTGCGGTCTTTATGGGCAGGAAAGAACCGTCAAAAATCGGAAAACTGGCCAATGTCCGTATTGCCCTGGATTCCCTCTCCTATTCGGAATTGGTGGCGATCAAGGGTATCTTTAAAGAATTGGGGGGAGAAGAAGGGTTTCTGGTTGCCAGCAAGGTGGCGGACAGGATCGGGATTACCCGCTCGGTAATTGTCAATGCCTTGCGGAAATTGGAGAGCGCCGGGGTGCTGGAATCGCGCTCCCTGGGGATGAAGGGTACATACATCAAGGTCAAAAACGGTAATTTCCTTGCCGAACTCAAACGGCGGGGGAAATAAGGATACATAAGAAATAGGACGAAAAACCACAAAAAGGGAGGTGAAACCGGGAAACGCCGGAAAAACCCCCTAAACTTCCCGGAAGAGGGTACCGATAAAGGAAATAGGAGACGGGTAAAGCAAGGGGGGAAAAAACCATGTTCTCCAGAACTGTTGAATTTCTCACCACCGCTCTGGATTGGGCAGCCGAGCGGCAGAAGATCTTAACCCATAATATTGCCAATGTCGACACTCCCGGCTACAAACGGATGGAGCTGGATTTCCCGCAGGTTTTGGCCGAGAGACTGAGCCTAGCCAGAACACACCCCCTGCATCTTCCCGGCACCGACCGGACCGCCGGTGGCGCTTGGCACGGGCGGTGGTCGGCACGGGTAGATAGGAATGATGTGGATCTCGATGTGGAAAGCGTCCGGCTGGCGCAGAACACCCTCTACTACCAATCGGTGGCCCAGCGGTTGACCGGCAAATTCCAGAATCTGCGCAAGGCGATTGAAGGGAGATGATAGGCGATGAGATTCTTCCAGGCCATGACGATTAACGCCACAGCCTTAACCGCCCAAAGGCTCCGGCTGGATTTGATCTCCGCCAACATTGCCAATGCCAATACGACCCGGACTCCGGAAGGAGGGCCTTACCGCCGGAAGGTACCGGTCTTTGCCGAAAACCTGGCTGCTGCGGACGGGGCCCGGCCCGGGGGAGTGCGGGTTGTTGCTGTGCAAGACGACCCTTCGCCCTTCCGCAGGGTGTACGAGCCCGGGCATCCCGATGCGGACCGGGATGGTTACGTATTCTATCCCAATGTCAACATCATCAATGAGATGGTCAACCTGATCGAGGCCGGACGGGCTTATGAAGCCAATGTAACGGCGCTCAATGCGCAGAAAGAGTTATACCGGGCGGCACTGGGGATCGGCAGGGCTTAGGTCTTAAGAGAAACCCGCATCCGCGGGGGCACAGACATAGATTGATAAAGGGAAGCGCGTGCGCGCGCCATACCTGCCCACGGAGGGAAAAGGACGTTCTGGAGTAATTGCCAAAGGATTGGCAGTTTACGCCTTTTTCTTTGTTCGTGGGCAATTGATTTTCTGACGACAAAGAGGTGAGAACGATGAGGATTGAGCCGGGGACAGTTTTTCTGCAGGCGACCGGAAAACAGCATCAACCCCGGCCGGCGGAGGCCGGGAAGAGCTTTCGTCAGGTCTTCCGCGATGCCCTGCAATACGTCAACGATCTGCAGTTGGAAGCGGATAAACTCGACCGGCAACTGGCCGCGGGTACCGTGGAGAATATCCACGAGGTGACGATTGCCGCGGAGAAAGCCGCTTTGGCCTTGGAACTGACGGTACAGATCCGCAACCGGTTGCTCGAGGCATACCAGGAGTTTATGCGGATGACGGTATAAAGATTGTTCTGCGTAGACGCGGGTTTAGCGTGGCGACGCGCGGTGCATGCATGAGACGGAGAAAGGTACATACCGGAGGAGCGCGCGCCGGAAGGGCGCGAGATATCCCTTCTTAAGGAGGGAAAGGGATAGTGGGGAAATTGTTGGAGCAGTTACGGCAGATCTGGGAAAAAATGGACAAGCGGAAGCGGCTCTTCCTGATCGGTGGGACGGTTCTGTTCTTAGTCGCTTTCAGCTTTTTTGTCTACCAGATCAGCAAGGTTGAATATGAATTGCTTTATGGCAACCTCTCCCAGATTGAACAGGACGAGATCATCGGCAGCCTGCGGGAGATGAATATACCATACCGGAAGGCCAAAGATGCCCTTTATGTGCCAAACGCCTCGGAAGTCCGGGCGGAGTTGATGAAGGCCGGCATCCCCAAAGGGGGGATCGTGGGCTGGGAGATCTTCGACCGGACAAGCCTGGGGACAACCCATTTTCTGAACCAAGTGAATTACCAGCGGGCTTTGCAGAACGAAATCCGTCGCACCCTCCGGGAGATCGACGGGATTTTGGACGCCCATGTCATTCTGGACCTTCCGGATCAAGAACCGGTTTTTTGGGATGAAGTAAAACCGCCTTCCGCAGCCATTACTTTGAAACTGGCGGCGCCCAATATCCTTTCCCCCCGCCAGATCTCGGCCATCGCCAACCTGGTGGCCGGGACGGTAGTGGGGATGTCGGTGGAAAACATAACGATCATCGATAACTTCGCCAATGACCTGACCGAACTGATGCAGGAAAAAGAGCATACCACCATTTCGTGGTTTGAGGATCAGTACGCCGCCAGGCGCGCTTTGGAGAAGGATCTGGAGAAGAGCCTGGAGAGGCTCTTGGGCAAAGCCTTTGGCCTGCGGCAGGTGGCGGCCAGGGTCAGTGTGGAGATGAACTTTGACCAACAGGAGATTAGGAAAGAAACCTTCGGCACCCGGGGGATTCCCCGGAGCGAACAGGAGATCCGTGAGGCTTACGAGGGGCAAGGGGGAGTACGGCCGGTGGGAATCCCCGGAACGGATTCGAATATCACCGAATACCGTTTCGGCGATGACCAGGAGGCCGTTTACAGCCGGGAAGAAAGAATTGTCAACTATGAAATCGACCGGATTGAGGAGCACCTGATAAAAACACCCGGGCGGGTGGAAAGGATCAATGTGGCCCTCTTGATCGGTCAGGAGTTGTCCCCGGTGTTGCAAGCCCAGATTGAAGAGCTGACCGGCGCCGCCGTCGGTTATGATATGGCCAGGGGCGATACGATTTCGGTGGTGAGTATACCCTTTGCCGAACCGGAGGTCTTTCGTCCCGAACCGGAGGCCTTTTCCTGGCAGGCGGTGCTCAACTGGGCGGCTCTTTTCTTAGTTTTGGTGCTGGGAGCAGTCTTTGCCTGGAGAATAGTGGCTACGACCCGCCGGCCGCCCACCGTCGACGTGGTGGTTGGCGGCGAAGAAGAGGAAGCCGCCGCCCTGGAGGAAGAGGAGCTTTCCGCCGAGGAGAAGCGGCGCCGGCAGCGCCAGGAGTTCCTGCAGAAATTGGCCACGGAGAAACCGGAGGACGTCGCCGCTTTGCTCAAGGCTTGGATTTTGGAGGATTAGGCGCGTACGCGCGGGTTAGGGAGTGGAAATATGGCACAGACTCGTGACTTGACAGGGAGACAAAAAACCGCCATCTTACTTATCTCACTGGGTTCGGAAATTTCGGCGCAGATCTTAAAACACCTGGATGAAGATGAGATCGAGGATGTCACCCTGGAGATTGCCAATATGCGCCGGGTGAACCCGGAGGTCAAAGAAGCTGTGCTGGAGGAGTTTTATGAATTATGCCTGGCCCAGAATTACCTGGCAATCGGCGGGATTGATTATGCCAAGGAGATGCTGGAAAAAGCCTTAGGGCCGGCAAAAGCCAGCGGGATTATTGATAAACTCATTAGTTCCCTGCAGATCAGGCCTTTTGATTTTGCCCGGAAAACTGAGCCGTCACAGCTTTTCAACTTCATCCAGAACGAGCATCCGCAGACCATCGCGCTAATCATGTCCTATCTCCATCCGGAGCAGGCGGGGGCGATCCTTTCCGCGCTTCCCGCCACCCAGCAGGTGGAGGTGGCGAAACGGATTGCCACCATGGACCGGACATCTCCCGAGGTGCTCAAGGAGATTGAAACGGTCTTGGAAAAAAGGCTTTCCTCCTTTGTTTTACAGGATTACAACGCCGGCGGTGTGGAAACCGCAGTCGCCATTCTTAACCGGGTGGACAGGGGAACGGAAAAAACCATCATCGAATCTTTGGAAGAGGAAGACCCGGAACTGGCGGAAGAGATCAAGAAACGGATGTTTATCTTCGAGAATATTGTTACCCTGGATGACCGTTCGATCCAGCGCGTCCTCAGGGAGGTGGATCTGAAGGATCTGGCCCTGGCCCTGAAGACTGCCAGCGAGGATGTGACCAACCGGATCTTCAAGAATATCTCCAAACGTGCGGTGGAGATGTTGAGAGAAGACATGAGTCTGATGGGTCCGGTCCGCCTCCGCGATGTGGAAGAAGCACAACAGAAGATTGTCAATATCATCCGGCAACTGGATGAGAGTGGCGAGATCGTCATCGCCCGCGGCGGAGAGGATGAGATCATTGTCTAGCGGCCGTGTCTTTAAATCCCCCCGGATCCGCCGGGAATTCCGGGTGGTTGATTCCCCGGATCTAACGGCGCTCATCAGGGAAGCGGAGAAACAGGAAGAAGAGGAAGAAAAGAAAGAACAGCCCGCGATTGCACCCGCGCCGCCGGAACCGGAGGATTACGAAACCCGACGGCGCCAACTGGAAGAGGAGATCGGGAAAGCCCGGGCCGAGGCGGAACACCTCCAGGCCCGTGCGGAGGAGGAAGCCGCCGCCTTACTGGCGTCAGCCCGGGAAGAGGCGGAAAAATTACGCCGGGAAGCAGAGGAAGAACGGGAAAGGATCCTGGCGGAAGCGGAGGAAGAGCGGGAAAAGATCCGGGAAGAGGCCTATGCGGCCGGTTTTGAGGAGGGTCTCCGCAGCGGGAGAGAAGAGGCGGCTGCGGAATACAGTGAGAAACTGGCCGCCGCCGAGCAGGTGCGCAGGGAGGCGGAAGAGGAGAGCGCTCGCCTGCGGGAGTTGGCCGAAGAGGAAAGAAGAGCGCGGATTATGGAATCTGAAGGCGAGATACTCAAGTTAGCAGTGGAAATTGCCGAAAAAATAATTACCGGGAAGATTGACGAGTCCCCGGAGGCCTGGATGCAGATGGTGCGCAAGGCCGTGGAAAGAGTGGCCGGGGCGAAAGAAGTTGTGGTGCGGGTTGCTCCGGAAGATGAAGAATTCGTGGTCCTGCGGTTGGGAACGGTCAAGGAGGTCCTCTCCGAAGCACCGCCCGTGCAGGTGGTGGCGGATTCTTCCCTGAAAAAAGGGGATTTCGTCCTCCAGACCGACCTGGGCCAGGTTGACGGGAGGCTTAAGGAGCAACTGAATAAGATAGCCCAGGCTTTGCAGGAAGAGGCGATGGGGCAGTGACAACCGGGACACGAAAAATCAGTGAAAGGGCTGGGATCGAGCCGTTTTCTGCAGCCCGTTACCGTAAAACCCTGGAACGGGCGGAGACTTTACGACGGCTTGGCCGGGTGCAAAAGGTGGTCGGCCTCACCGTGGAGGCGGCCGGGCCGCCGGTTTTTCTTAATGAGACCTGCCTCTTGCAACCGGCGGTCAACGGGGGAACCCTCGCCGAAGTGGTGGGTTTCCGGGAAGGAAGGGTGCTCCTCCTGCCCCTGGGAGAGATGGAACAGGTGGGTCCCGGTGCGGAGATTGTCGCCCTCGGGAAAAAACTGGAGGTCCGGGTTGGGTGGGACCTTTTGGGCCGGGTCGTTAACGGGCTGGGGGTCCCGATGGACGGGAAAGGACCGGTTAAAGGGGAAGCCTATTACCCGCTGGAGGCCCCCGCCCCGAATGCCTTGGAACGGACACGGATCACTGAACCTTTGAGCCTTGGGATCCGGGCGGTCGACGCCCTGCTGACCTGTGGCAAAGGCCAGCGCTTGGGGATCTTTGCCGGCAGCGGGGTGGGGAAGAGCACGCTTTTGGGGATGATCGCCCGCAATACTTCGGCGGATGTGAACGTCATCGGCCTCATTGGCGAACGCGGGCGGGAAGTCCGGGAGTTTATCGAGAAGGACCTGGGGGAAGAAGGATTGAAGCGTTCGGTGGTGGTGGCCGCCACCTCGGACCAGCCTTCCTTGGTCCGGATCAAAGGGGCCCTGGCGGCAACGGCCATTGCCGAATACTTCCGGGACCAGGGGATGGATGTGATGTTGATGATGGATTCGGTCACCCGGATCGCCCTGGCCCAGCGGGAAATGGGGTTGGCCATCGGCGAACCGCCGGCCACCCGTGGCTACACGCCCTCGGTTTTTGCCCTCCTCCCCCGGTTACTGGAACGTTCCGGGACCGCGCGGAAAGGCAGTATTACCGCCTTATACACGGTGCTGGTGGAGGGGGATGACATGAACGAGCCGATCGCCGACGCGGTCCGGGGGATCCTGGACGGGCATATTGTCCTCTCCCGCACCTTGGCCAATGAAAACCATTACCCGGCCATTGATATTCTGGCCAGTGTCAGCCGTTTAATGATTGACCTGGTCTCCGAGGAACACCGGGAAGCGGCCGCCCGTTTCCGGGAGCTTTTAGCGGTTTATAAAACCAACGAAGATTTGATTAATATCGGCGCTTATGCGGCGGGGAGTAATCCCCGGATCGACCAGGCCATCCGGGTTTATCCGGCTTTTAAAGATTTCTTATGCCAGAAGGTAAACGAAAAAACCACTTTTGACCAGACAAAGGAAGCCCTCCTTGAACTGATGGCCGGGGAAGACCTGGCCCCGGCAGCGGCGGGGCACGGTGAAGATCTGCAGTGAGGAGGCGGCAAGGGGTGAACTTTCGCTTACAGCCCATTTTAAACCTGCGGAAACACCGGGAAGAGAACTGCCAGATCCGGCTGAGAGAGGAACAGGTCCGGTTATCCCGGATCCATAACGAAGTGGTGGCCTGGGAAGAGAGAACCAAGCGGCAGGAGCGGATGATGGAGGAGTTTGGCACCGGCCGCATTGATCCCACCCTCTTGGAGCAGGGGAGTACTTACCTCACCTATGTACGGCAGAAAAGGGCCGATGCCCGCAGCAGGGAGTTGCGCCAAGAGAAAGAGGTGGAAAAAGCCAGGCAGGTACTGATCGACGCCCGCAAAGAAAGGAAGATCATGGAGAAATTAAAAGAGCGTTTCCTGGAGCGGGCATACAAGGAATACCTGCAACAGGAGCAAAAAAGACTGGACGAGGTCGGGATTAACCGGCTTTACCAGGAAAAGAGGTGACAGGAGTGACAGGTATGCTCCGCTACCTACTGGGGATTATCACGGCATTTCTCTTTTTGGCTTCCATTTGTTGCCTGTTATACATATTTGACCAGGGAGGGGTCATTGACTTAAAGCCTTCGGTTCTCGCCGGCCTTTCCCGGTTCCCGGGGTGGGAGGATGTTTTTGAAGCTTACAATATCGGGCGTTTACAACTCCAAACGGTAGAAGAGAAGGAACAACTGTTGGTCGAGAAGGAACAAGCCCTGGCCGATCTGCGCCAGGAGATGGCGGCGAAAGAGGCGGAATGGGCGGCGGAGAAAAGACGCTACGAACTGGAGATAAAGCGCCTGCAGCTGACGGGAGCCACCGGTATCCAAACAGCGTATGTGGAAATCTCAGCCCGGCTGCTGGAGGCTATGACGCCGGAGGCGGCGGGGGAAGCCCTCTTGAAAATGAATTTTGAGACCGGCGTGGCGGTGCTGTCCGCGGTCGATCCGCGCAAGGCCGGGAAGATCCTTGATGCACTCCCGCCGGAGCAAAGTGCAAAATACCTGGATAGAATTACCCTGCCCTAAAGATTCGGGAGGTAAGATCCGGACGGAACGCACGGATGGAGCAAACCGGCGCCAGTCGCCGGGGGCTGCAGGTGAAGGCCCCCGGAAGACCGGCGTAAGGATAAAAAACCGGTGAAAGGAGGTGAAAGAGGGATGATGACTGAACTGGCCCAGGCTGGTATCTTCTTCAGCGGCAGCGCGGGGAGTAAAGACGCCCCAAGAACCCAGGCGGCTCCGGGTTTACGGGCGGAAGAAACCGCGCGCTCCGGCGAGAAGGGTTTTTCAGCAATCTTCCGGGAGGCCCGTCAACGCCGGGGCGAGGGCAGGAATTCTCCCGGCCGGATCCGGTCCCATGAGCCCGGAGAAGAAGAGGCCGTAGAGGCGCAGGCAGCCCTGAAGGAAGGAGATGCCGCAGGGATCCTTGATTCCCCCTGGTTCCTTTTGCTCGACTCCTTGAGCGGGGCGGCAATGGACGGGAGCGAACCCGTTGACAGCAGCCGGGCGGGAGACGGGGGGCAGGAGCCGGCGAGTCCTCTCCAGGGCGGGCCGGTGACGGTAGAAGCAGGGTTAACCGGCGGGAACTTCCCGGAGTTAGCGGAGGTAAAAGCAGAAGGGGAAGTACCGGTGGAAACGGGACCCCAGGGAGAACCGGCCGCAGCAAAGATCTTCCGGATGACAGCGGAAGCTGCCATGGAGACAGGGACCGTCCAGGAAGAAACCGGCCGCCCGGTGGAGGTTTCCGGCACTACCCCGGTTACTGAAGAACAACTGCCGGACGGAGCGGGGTTGACCTGGGAGGCGGTAAAAGAAGAGAGCCAGGCGCCGGGTATCGTCCAGGTTCTTACCGGGAACGGTGAAGCCGGTACAGGAAACCCGGCCGGGCCGGAGAAGCCTGTCTCAGGAACCATGGTTCCTGGTCAACCTGCGCCCGTGGAGGCAAAGCCTGTGGAGGCAGAGACGCCACCGGTTGCCGGCCGTTGGGAGCGGGAAAGCGACCCGCACCTGCCGGCAGGGGAAAAATCGGATCCGGCCTTTTCTGCAGAGCAGTTAAAGGTGGAAAGTGAAGAGGAGAGACCCGTCTTTTCCGTGCCGGGGAAGGAGAAAACCGCCGGACCTTCCTGGAAAAAGGAGGAATCGGAGGTTTTGACCGCCGCCCGGTTAGAGGCAGACCCGGTAAGAGCAGATGCTCCACAGGTGGTGGATGAACCCGGCCAGGGCGAAAGGTCTCCTGTGGCGGAAAAGGTAATGAACCAGATCCTCCAAGGAGCCAAGCTTATGGTGAAGAACGGTGTGGCCCATATGCATATGGAACTGCAACCGCCGGCACTGGGAAAACTCCAGTTGGCGCTGGTAGTTGAAGGAGAACTGGTAACCGCCCGTTTTACCGCTGAATCCCAGACGGTCCAGGCACTGATCGAATCCAACCTGCCGGAGCTCCGTTCCGCCCTTCAGGAAGCCGGGTTGCAGGTGGATCAGTTGCAGGTGGATGTAGAAACCGGCGCCGGATCGCAGGGCGGCTCTTTCGGGCAATTAATGCCGGAGAAATTTTCGTCCGGATCAGGCAGCCCGAAACTGGAGAGCCTGGAAACGGCATTTTTCAGCGAGGACGAAGGGGTGGAAGGCATCCGGGAAGAAGCAGCCTGGCTCGGACGGGTTAACCTCCGGGTCTAGCGGGGAACATTCGCCTTGGATTACGCTAAAAGGAGGTGAAAACGATGATTACCAGTGTCAGTCCGGTGACGAGCGGGAGAGCGGCAACGGAGAGGACCGCCACAGATACCCTGGGGAAAGATGATTTTCTTCGCCTGCTCATCACGCAACTGAGGTACCAGGATCCCTTGTCGCCCATGGAGGATAAGGAGTTCATCGCCCAGATGGCCCAATTCTCCTCCCTGGAGCAGATGCGGAACCTTTACAAGCTTAACCAGTTGCAGCAGGCCACTTCCCTCCTGGGCCGGTCGGTTCTGGCGGCAAAAGAGACCGACGGCCTCCCGGAACAGGTCTATGGCCGGGTGACCGGGGTCCGGACCTTCGGCGACAATGTGCTTTTATTGCTGGATAACGGGACGGAGGTTAAAGCGGACGAGGTCATTTCCGTCATGGACGAGCAGGGCTTAAACCAGTACCTGCAAGGGTTGGTTGGCAGCCGGGCCTGGGTCAGGGTTTACAATGATGCCGGAGAAGTCATTGATTTGCGCCAGGTCTTTGTGGACTCCTACGAGATCATTAACGGAGTGGGCTATATCATTTCCGGTGAGGAACGGATTCCATTGGCTGACGTTTGGGCCGTAGGATAGGGGGGATTTTCATGAGCGAGCGGATTATTCCACCGCCGGTGGCACCGGTGGGCCGGGTGACTTCCGGAGTTGCACCAAAACAGCCTACCCGCGCTCCGGAAAAGGGTCCGGACTTCCAAAAGGTCCTCCAGGAAAAGATGGCGCCGGCCCTGAAGTTCTCCGCCCACGCGCAACAGCGGATGCTGCACCGCGGGATCACCTTGACCCAAGCGGAACTGGACAGTGTACAGGAAGCGGTGGCAAGGGCAAGAGGAAAGGGTTGCAGGGACGCCCTGGTCGTCCTGGACCGGGCAGCGCTGATTGTCAGCGTCGAGAACCAGACCGTGGTGACAGCGGTCGATGCCCAAAGCATGCGGGAGAATGTTTTCACCAATATCGACAGTGCGGTTTTCGTTCGTAACAGCAAAAACTAGGCCGGACCTCCTCGAGGAAGCCTGGTGGCGCCCGGTGGGCACGGGCGCGGGGGTTGCCCAACCGACTGCGGGCAACCCGGCGAAGACCGCAAAAAACAAATGAGGGGGTAAAAAAAAGATGTTACGTTCGATGTTTGCCGGGGTTTCCGGAATGCGGAACCACCAAATCCGTTTGGACGCCATCGGCAATAATATCGCCAATGTTAATACCGTTGGTTATAAATGTAGCCGGGTTACTTTCCAGGATACCCTTTCCCAGACCATCAGGGCTGCCACAGCCCCGCAACGGGAAAGGGGCGGGATGAATGCCTTCCAGATCGGCCTGGGAATGTCCGTCGCCAGTGTCGACGTCTTGCATACCCAGGGCAACCTGCAGATGACCGGGAAAACAACGGACCTGGCCATCGAAGGCGACGGTTACTTTATCCTGGGTGGAGGTACCGAGAGATTCTACACCCGGGCGGGCATGTTCACCCTGGAACGCGACGGCCGCCTGGTCTACCCCAGCAACGGGTTGTTGCTTATGGGTTGGATGGCCGACGATGAAGGACGGATCGATACCAACCAGCCTCTGGCCGGGATCACGTTACCGATCGGCGCCACCATCGCGCCGTCCGCCACGCGGAACCTGACCGTCACCGCCAACCTGGACGCCGCGATCAACGGCAGCCTGACCTACGAACCGAGCCCGTTTACGGTAACCGATGGTACCGCTGAGGCACAGGTGACCGTCACCCTCATCCCCACCGGCCGTTTCAACGAGTGGCAGTACACGCTCAGCGTGACGGGAGGGACGATTTCCGGCATTGACAGCGGTACCATAACCATTGACGAAAATGGCATTATTTCCGGAGGCTCCGATTTTCAAGTCGCGATCGATGGTGGAGGTACGGTAGATGTTACGTTCCCGGCAGGCGCCAACAATGCCTTCAGTGTGGGTGGGACAGCCGTCTCCACCGGCAACTTCACCCCGGCGTCGGCTGTCACCTCCACGGTGGAGATCTACGACTCCCAGGGGAACGTCCATCTCCTGACCACCATCTTCAGGAAAACCGGCGACAACGAGTGGGTTTGGGAGACTTACACCGGAGGCGGAGCCATGGTTGGCGACGGTACCTTAAGGTTTAATACCCACGGGCAATTGATCGCCGCCACCGGCGGGCCGATTGACTTTACCCCGCCGGGCGCCGCGCAAATCACCATCCAGCCGGATTTCAGCAAGATCACGCAGTATGTGGGGGAATCCAGCATCGATATTGACCAGGACGGTTACCCCATGGGGTACCTGGACGGCTTTACCATCGATAAAAACGGACGGGTGGTCGGGGTCTTCAGCAACGGGCTGACCAAAAACCTTGCCCAGGTAGCAGTGGCCACCTTTAACAACCCCAGCGGGCTGGAACGGGTCGGTGAAACCATGTTCCGGATCTCCAGCAACTCGGGGCCGGAGCGGGTTAACCCCGCCGGGGTCGGGGGCAGCGGTTCCATCACCCCGGGCGCCCTGGAAATGTCCAATGTCGACCTTTCGCAGGAGTTTACCGATATGATCGTCACCCAACGGGGTTTCCAGGCCAATTCCCGGATAATCACCACTTCCGACGAGATGCTCCAGGAATTGGTCATGCTGAAACGGTAGTAACGGTTAACCTGGTAACGGCAGGGGGGTAACGGACCCTCCTGCCGTTACCGGCAGCACGCCGCCTCCGGCCGGAAATGAGAACTGGTCGCGTCCGGCGGGCAAAACCGCTTAAGGAGGTGACCGTATGATCCAGGTCACCAGGTTGAACGGGAAGAAGTTCTGGGTTAACCCCCACCTCATTGAGTTCCTGGAGGAAACACCGGATACAGTGGTCACGCTGCTGACAGGGAAAAAAGTTGTGGTCCGGGAGAAAGCACGGGAAATTTTGGAGGAGATCATTCTTTACCGCCGCCGGTTGATGGACGGCGGGAATGAAGTCGTCCCAATAGAGATCCGAGGTGAATAGGATGGA